>Ga0208375_1000781_pt1 | contig 40753 bp, 48 predicted proteins | sample RifOxyD1_FD_184038 | JGI IMG/M metagenome (GOLD analysis project Ga0208375, IMG submission 184038) | Soil microbial communities from Rifle, Colorado - Rifle Oxygen_injection D1 (SPAdes) | ecosystem: Environmental > Terrestrial > Deep subsurface > Rock core/Sediment | place: Rifle, Colorado... | reverse complement strand
TTATAGAACCTTATTCAAAGAAGTATATCGAGTATGTGCTCCAGAATCTGAATTAGAGTGGTGGGTTCCATATTGGACACATCATACCGCTTTTGATTTTAATGTGGTCACTAGACTAAACGAATATTCGTTTAATAGCCCAATATTTCAGAATTTATTCTCTATAGATGAAATAACTTATGAGTATGAAGAATTATGGCAAGACAAATCTGAAGAGGAAAAGTCTTTTGCCAGGACACATTACATGAATGTAGTCAAAGACATGAAATTGATATTTCGACCAAGGAAATGAATGCAGTCAGACCAAATTAGAGAACTATCTAGAATAGCAGCATGGGGAGGAAATACTCGTAGTCATATTGGCCCTAGAGGAGGTGTGTGGCTTGCACGAGTTGGTGGCTTATCTCCAGTTATACAAACCACTAAGTCAGTAGTCCCTGAGCCGAGGGGTATATGGTGTTTTGTATGGCCTTACATAGAACCTTTCCTTATAGGATCAACCAATGACCATGGCATAGTAGACCCCACAAAAGGACAGAAGAGTCGTTATGAGTTGATGAAAGAACATAAAACACATCTTAGAAAATTCTGTTATGTGGGAGATTTATGGACTCCATGGCCCAATGCGGGTCGCTTTGCTAAAGATATTAAAGGTGATTGGTTTTTGATAGACACATGGGACTTTGGAAATCTGGTATCTAAAGAAACTCATAAAATGAGAAATGTATACCAAACAAAATATCTTCCAAAAGATTTATTTGATAGAGGTAATAGATTAAAAGGCCCTCTAAATTATTCTAAAGACTGGATGGAAGTTTATGTACCCGCAAATAGAGGAGATGTGGTAGGTAAACCAAACAAACACAAGGTAAACCCAGAAGATCTAGAAGATTTAGACTGGAGAAATAGGTATGATGAGGAAGACTTATGAAAGTAGAAGAAGGGTCCATTCTCATCTTTGATGTAATGCAGTGGCACGATCCCCTATGGCAGTTCGGCTTCCCTTCAATATGTCTGCGTCCCGTGGTTAGATATTATGAAAATGGGTCTCATATAGATCAAATAGTAGAAGATATATGTATTGAAGCATCCTTAGTCGGTTCTTTGAAAGAACACAAATATGATTGGTGGGGCTATAAATTATCAACCCTAAAACGAAGATTTTCAGACGCGGTCAAAGGCAAATATTTTCCTACCTTACAATGCCAAGCCAAAAGAGTGACAGTCCACTTCTTCAAGAATGAAGACGGAGATTTGTCCTGGAAAGAAATAACGAAATAATCCTTTTGTTATCCCCAAGATAAATTTATGGGGATACGTCTATGCAAACTATCGCTGGTGTTTTTGATCCTATCAAAGATAATAGAATGGACTGGCTTTGGGAATTCAACCCTAAAACCAATCAAGCTTATGTCAAGGAAAATGTATTAGACCTTATAGAAGGGGAATTTTACAAATACCTAGAAAAAGAAGGGTGGCCTGCTCCCGCAAAAGAATGGGTACTCGCTATGGGTATTTTAGGGGGTGCTGGGTCCTACCAATGGAATGAAAACTCTGACGTAGATGTAATGGTAGTTATAGACTGGCTGCGTTTATTTCAAAAGATGAAAACTTGGTCTCTCGGACAATTTAGGAAAATAGACCTTGAAGGTCAATATCAGTACGTCAGAAAGGGTAACAGATTAGATGGAAGATTAGTCGCCAAGAAGATGCAACAGTGTGTCATAGGTAAAGGCATTTGGCAAGGTAAGGGTATTAAACACAAATCAGTATTGAATCAATTAGCTCCTACACACCCAATAGATTATCATTTGGTAGCCGGTTTCCATCCAAAAGACTTAAGGTTCAATAATCAACCACCCTTGGTAGACCTAAGTTTGGAGACTTCTTATTTGACGGATCTTCCTGTACATCGACGGAGAGAGGATGAGGGAAGATCTAAGAAAGATACAGTCTGGATGCGTGAAATTAAGAAACCACCTACAGGTTTCAATCTCAAACATCATGCCAAGGATTTGTATCAAAAGGGCCTAAGTTTCTTAAGGTTTGCTACTATGCCTTGGGACTTCTTATATTATGCGGACAAACCAAATGACATAATCAAAGCCCTTGATGTTTTAAAGAGTCGTTATCATGAGCTTTATAATGCTAGGACCGACGGATACAAAAATTGGTCATCTGGTAATAGGAAAGATTTTGAAATAGTAGTAGACGGAGAAACATATTCCCATCCAGATTGGTTCCCGGCTAACATAGGTATCAAGCTATTAGAGAAAACAGGACCTACAGACGGCAAAGAATTAATCAAGAAATTGATTTATGATCAGGATTTGAAAAATGTCGATTATAGAAATTTTGATTCTGTGAAAAAACAGATACGTGATATGATAGAGGGTAATTTTCTAGCCGTGAAAGACTTATTGAAGAAAGAAGCGGTGGGTCAGAACTTTAAATTTAAAGAGTCGTGTTTACAAAACACTATCAATCACATTTCTAATTTATCTACTAGGATATCACTATCACAAAAACAGAACGTTAGAAAAGCTTCAGAATATTCTATAGTAGAAGCCCCGTATAACTTCTTTAAAATAGATATACAAAACCCACAAATGGATGGATTTGTGGGTTTTGTAGATTTCCAAGGCTTGGAGATTGACTTAGAAGTATTAGCGGGTCAGTATAGAGAGAAAACTAACCCTGAAGGGAAATCCTGGAAACGTTACATGCATCATCATTATGGAGAGATTAGAAATACAGAAGGCGTTGATGGGGATCTTTTAGACGCTTACGTCGGTCCAAATCATGATAGTTCTTTAGTGATAGTAATACACCAACATAGACCTGATGACCAATCTTTTGATGAAGATAAAGTTATGTTAGGCTTTGATTCTGTAGAAGAAGCTATAGGTGCCTACAAGAAGCATTATCCAAAACCCGGATTTTATCGCGAAGGGGAGTTTGAAGCTTTTCCTATAGGCAGATTTTGGAGATGGGTTCAAGACGGAAGGAATAAAGGCCAGAAAATATCTTAATCCTTAACGCCTAGAAGCAGAACCTTTTTACCATTATACTCTTTACCAAACTCTGAATTTGGGTCTACATAATCATTCGGGTCCGTAAAATCAAAATAAGAACTTTGGCGCTCCACATTTTCAAAGGACATTTCCCTAACCAAAGTAGTCTCAACATCTACAGCTTCTGTTTCAATAACCTCTACCTGAGTATTTGGGTCAAAAGTTTTCAGCCACTCAATCATCTCTGAAACGTTCATACCTAAAGCTCCTTTTTAACACCTTAAATTTTACTACCTACTACCTACTAACGTTTATAATATTTGCATTCTCAGATGTTTTATTAAAAATCTTTCATAAATTCCGTTAATCATAAACACACCACAACAGGAGGAATATATGCTAGTTGTCATGAAAGTACAGACTGGAGATATACCTTAATTCAAAATCATATTGTTTCATAATATATGATCAAACAAGCTTACCTACAACAAGTCAAATGTCCAGAAATAGAGCTCCTTAAAAAGGGCTTAACATCAAAAAATATCCCTTGGACATTAATACCACAAAAGAAATTAGAAAGAAATCAGATCTCCTTAGATCCTTCCATATTAGTAGCAGGATATGTTTCTTTTGTGCATCAAGCTCTGCGCATCTTGATGTCAGAACCACCACCTACAAACGACTACCCGACATGCCTTGAGTCATATTTACATAGACGGGTATGGCAGTCCACACTCGGAAGCGTAGAGTCTGGGCTGTCAGAGGGCTTAATGGGTGCAGTTTTCGTTAAACCTCTAACCGAGAAGAAGTTTACAGGCCGTGTGTTATATGGTGATGTCTCTTTTTATACTAACAGGTCTTCAAAACATACGAAGGTATGGTGCTCTGACCCAGTAATATGGGTGTCTGAGTATAGAGTATTCGTTTTAAATGGACAAACAGTAGGGATAAAACATTACTCAGGAGATACTTCTGTCTTGCCTAATGAAGAAACGATTCAAGAAATGGTTTCTTTGATGAAGGGTCTTAAAGCGTATTCACTGGATGTTGGTGTGTTGGAGTGTGGGTCCACAGCCTTAGTGGAATTCAATGATTGTTATTCTTTAGGGTCTTATGGGTTAGAGTCTTGTTTTTATACGGATATGATTTTAGCTAGGTGGGAAGAATTGATGTTGTCAGTACGGAGTAGTATCTAGCTTAACCATTCCAAAATTGTTGATAAGTACTGGCACTTTTTGTCCAATTTTCCAGGTATGATACTCTGAAATGGTTTTAGGATGCAATGTCCAAGATTCCTGTTTTCCCGCATCAACATACGAAATATTTACATTATACTGATGAACAGGATTGTCAGTGTATTGCAACACAGAGTTACTCACAACTGGATCAATAACTACATAGTCCAGTCCATCCGTGCTGTAAACCTGACCCGCCCTCCAAGTCCAAACATAATAATCACAATGTTCATGTTCTCTATAACATGTATCATACTCAGTTTCACATTTTTGACCCGTTACGATACATACTTCTTTTTCAATTTCACGACAAGTCTGTGATCCATTACCATTATCTTTACAATCATGTTGTCCTGTCGGTTTCCAGGAGCATGACTTAATGTCTGTGCAAACATCATGTGGATTGCATTTATAATTATCAGACCTATCTTCTTTCAAAGAGCAAAAAGAAATCTCTTCCCCCCCATACTCTCCACTATTACGGCCATTTATAGGATCCCGATGACGATCATTAGAAATATTTCTTTTCCAATCAGACTCAGAAGTTCGTTGCCAGTTATATTGTTGAACTGTACTTTCCCAAGAGATAGCTACAACAGTACCCGTTCCTTTGTGTTCTTGAAAACCATATACAAGGAGTGCTATAATAAACGCTAATACAAGACACCCAAGTCCAATATATAGTGGGGTCCTATTCTTAGGGGAGATATAACGCGAAGCAGTATAGGCCGACTCTGGTTTATATTCCGGAACACGACGTACAACAGGCCTTGGCACCTCCACAGGTCGAAACTCTTCTCCTCTTCCGGAGATTTTTTCAGCGTCCTTTTCTGTTCGAACTGCTGCACACTTAAAACAATTAGTACAACGCCCTTCATCTGTTGCGTTGATGTTTCCTGCATCGCAGAAACGGCAGAACCAGTCGGCTCCGGCCCCAAAGATCTTTAGCTCCGTTTTGTCTGTGACGATACGGCCGACAATACGACCTTCTGCATCTATTGGAGAACTCGAGTTCTGTAATTCTTTTACTTCTCTGGGGTTTCCACAAGACCCACAATCTTTTTGAAGACCAGGGTTAACATTATCACACGACGTGCATTTCCACGTCGTTTCCACAATCACTGTCTTTCCGAGTCTCGTCCTTGCCATGTATTTCTCCCTGGGTTACAATAAGAGTTGGTGGCGCAAGAGCCTTAATAAGTTCATCTAATATATCGTCAAGATAAATCATAGGTCAATAACGAGGCAGGGTGTTTTTATTTCAGATGTTATTGAATGATTTCCATAATGTTGCAACATTATGGAATAATAATCCACCATCTGGGTTAAGACGCGCTTCTGTTGAACTGCCACCTGTAGGTTCTATTAAACCATCCAAAACATGATGTCTTTCTCGTAATATACCCCAATATTTAGACTCATCTGGAACATGGTCTTTTCTTGGGAAAACTATGAAAGTGACATTTTCTAATAACCAATCAATATTGGCCCACTTATGCCACTCATTAACGCAGTCTGTTCCCAAAACCCACAAAAATTCGTGTGAGTATACTCTTCTTAGACTTGATATCGTTTCTTTTGTGATATTGGTTGTGCCCCTGTCAACCTCACATATTTTCATTCTTTCTCTGACATCACGAGACATATTTTCTAAAGAGGCTTGCAATAAGTCTATTCTTTGATCAAAGGATAATACATGGGCCTTCTTAGGTTGTATGCCTCGAAATGGATGTTTATCATTTGGGACATACCACACCTCATCCGCCAGAGATAAAGATAATATACCACATCCAATTTCAATATGACATTTGGTAGGTGGATTGAATGTTCCGCCAATCAAGGCGACTTTAAGAGGGCTTTTAGTCTTTCCCAACATGGTTTTATTTCTTTCCGTATCTTTATACTTGGTTTGGTGTTATATGATCTTCTGTTTGTATAAGGGTCATGTTCAATTTCAAAGTCATCTTCTTCTATAAGAGAAATTGCATCTTCAATGTGAGTCTTTACGTATTCTCTATAAGGGTCTGACTTAGCTATACGGTCAAGGACATATACCGATCTAAGTATTCCATCTCTTGCACCCCAATGGTCCCCTTTGCTAATTATTTTAATCAATTTAGCTTGATACGCAGGCTGCATTTCTTCAATGTTTGACAAAACTCTACCCGCCACTATTTTACATACATTACATAAGGCCGTATTTATTTCTATATCAGATCTATATGGACCTAAAGATAGATCTGGGAAAGGGTGTGTCATTCTGGTTTGAGGTTTTGTTCCACATACAGACTTTAGCCCTTTATCAATAAAATGCCATCTATGTTTATTTTCTGCTCCTGCTTCAATAGCTTCATCAGAAGGCCACCCTGTAAACCACCTACCATTTTCAGAAAATGGAGAAACCCAATTTAGAGGATTATCCTCAAATAATTCGGCTAATTTTATTGTATACAGCACATAATCTCCATCGAATATTTTGCTATCAACGAAGACATCTATCTCAAACTCAGAGATTTCCAACCCAATCATAATCCATTTGTAAGTCTAGGGTTCAAGCCAACTTACGCGGAGATAGCTCTATGGACAATATCTATCAGGAATTACAAGCAGCTATAAAAGAACTCAAAACGAGTTCTAGTGGTATTCCTGTAGCTTTTGAAAATGTTTCTTTTGATCAATTTTTTGATTCTAGATCTTCAAACGACTCTGAGGTATCATATATACAAGGATCTGAAGACCAAATGTCTGTGATAAAGCAGAGCATGTTGAAGTTAATGATGTGTTTAAAACAACAAACTTTAGCATACAAAGAAGACATAATCAACAGCTCAGATACAGATGATACTTATTTGTTAGGTAGGCTCTCCGATAACGCAAGCACAGAGCTAGAACATCTATCCAGCCATTTATCCAGTTATATTGGACATCAAATTACGGAAAAAGATCTAAAAATAGCACGTCTGAAAATAGCCTCTGGAGACACTTATAGTAAAATATTAGATTATGAAGAAGAGGCATTGAGATTAGCACAAGAGTGCTGTTCTACAATAAAAGAAAGTGGTGTATTAGCTTTAGGTTTAGACGACCTTGTAGAGACTATAGCAAACAATCATACCGCAAATGTATATGTCATACAAAATAAGATAGGTTTCAGAAATAGCAAAGAGGGAAAGAGACAAGCATCAACATCTCGTACACAGATTGTATCTTCTGTTCAAAGTTTAAGAGATTTTATCAAGGTAGGTAATGACATGTTGATCCACAAATGTAAAAAAGATCTCTGGAAGCTTACCAAAGATGATAAGGGTAATTCTGTGATAGAAAAAATGTATGAAGGGGACATACTAGATTATTGATATGATTAAAAACTCTGACACCTCATACAAATCAAAAAAAGACGTGAAAACAAAAGATGGGGATACCATCACAATGTATGAGTATTCTGAAAACCATCTAAAGAAAAGAGATGAAAAGAAGGCTGACAAAGTAAACCATCTACAGACAGAGATGGATAATATCGTAAAAGATGCCAAGAAGAAATTAAATAGTAAAGATTCAAAAGAGCAAATGACTGCTCTTGCAGTATTGCTTATAGACCACACTTATGAGCGTGTAGGTAATGAAAGATCTGCAGATGAGGGTCATCATGGGGTGACTACTTGGGAAGTGGACCATTTATCCTTCAAGGATGGTAAAGCTGTATTAAAGTATGTAGGTAAGAGTGGGGTTGACCACACAAAAGAGGTTACAGACAAAACCCTTATATCAGCTCTAAAAGATTTGAAGAGTAAGAGCAAATCTGGATTTTTATTCCAAAACGATGATGCATCCGTGCGTGCTTCTGATGTAAATGAGTACTTAAAGAGATTTGACATAACCGCGAAAGACATACGCGGCTATCATGCTAATAGATTGGTACAGGAGAAACTTAAGAAAATATCCCCGGTCAAAGATGAAGACAAGAAAAAACAAGAAAGAGAACGTAAGAAACAATTCAAAGAAGTAGTAGAGGAAGCCGCTGTAGAAGTGGGCCATGAACCTACCACTTTGCGCAATCAGTACCTTGCACCTTCATTAGAAGAAGACTTTATTGATGATGGTAAAGTGAATAAGAAAGTAACGGCTATGTCACATGACAGCATAGATATACTCGCTATTAGGTTAGCTTCAGAACATGTTGGGAAACAGTTCGGTATTAGAACTGCTGGTGAAATCCGGCACATTAAAGATAATGGTCCGGTTAAGCGGCGTAATGTCAAGACCCACCCGTATCAAGCTAAAGACTTTAGGTCATTGACTAAAGTCTTATGGCATATAAGTGTAGGTTTAGGTCATGTAAGCTCTGGCATGAATCAGTTAGCTAGACAAAAGAGTATCCACATCAGTCCTGACGGAAGACTTGGTGGTAGAGGTTATGATAAATCAATAGCTGACATACGAAAAGACCTCTACTCAGCCGTAGAGGTCTTAAGTGCTTTACAAGACACACTTTATGATGAGATAACAGGCCCACACTGGCAACCTAAGTTAAAAGAAATGCCGAAGAAAGAAAAAGACGAAGTAGAAGAAATGATTCAAGAAGTAAATATCATACGAGATGACCCAGATGCTTTCGGTCCTGAAAATACAGATGAAGAAGAAGCTGTAGATAGACTTCTTGAAGACGAAAAAGAAGAAATAGAAGAAAACAAAGAAGACGAATTCGCCATATCAGTAATGGATGAGGAATGAAAAAACTAGCCATAGAAAATGATGTTTTTCCAGAACTTTTTGATTTTGATACAATATCAGAGATAATAGCTTCTATCGACATAAACAAAGCTGTTAATATAACTCTTGGAGAAACTTTTGATGACGATGTGTCTAAATTACAGTTTTTAGAAGAAACTTCTTCAACAGCTTCTGATTTAGCGGAGACTTTGATATTTGAGGCTACCAATAAGCTGCAAATTTTAGATTTTAGTCTCTTAACGCCTGTGGGCTTATCAAACCTGTTGTCTTATCTTTTAAAAAAGTCAGGTTTACAAGCCATTATAGAGGAAAAACTAAAACAAGGCTATGATCAATATTCAATAATGAAACAAAATGACGAAATCTAGAATAGAAGAAAACACTCACCTGAACCCATTTTATGGAGTTTCAGAAGATAAAGAAGAAAATAGAGTAGAGGATGGATCTACCTATGTTATAGACCAGACTGATAAATGGTTTAATGGGAGAAAATCAATGGCAAAGAAACCAGGGGATATCACACATATTTTTGCATCGCAAGTCCCCAATTTAGACTGGTTAGATGTAAATGAAAACGACTATAGAGCAGTAGAGAGACTACCACGTCAGAATTTAGATATAGTACCTGATTTGGTAGAAGCATGGTCCCATGATAGTACCCCTAATAATCTCATACCTAATATAGATAAAGAATCTAGCATATTAGGGTCAGACCTAAATGAACAAGACCTAATAAATGTAGTTTCTAAAGCAGTAAAAGAACGTATGATGTCTGGATGGGATGCAAAACACCTTGCATCTTGGGTCCGTGATAACGTAGACCAAAGACATATAGCCGTTATAATACCTACACTTAAAAGGATAGCTTCTGAACGAAACCTACTTGGGAAAGTATATATTGACGCTACTCATTGGGAAAATTGTGATAGAGGAGAAGGACAAAAAATCGCTAATAGGTCCCCTCTCGCAAAATATGTCTTAGGGCAAGAAGAAAAATGCTCTGGGTGTATTCATAACCAATCTGATAGATGTGGTATATTTCAGAAGAAGTTGGTGTTCGATGTTGTACCTTATGACCAAAGTCTTGTAGACGAATATAGTCAAAAACTTAAAGTCCCTGGCACATCAATAATATCATCAACCGCACGTGAAAAGGTGCGAGAGATATTTGCTTATACTTCTGACGAAAAACATGATATAAACTCAAGTGATTTGAGACCTATCGAAACAGAAGGATCTCAAGACCAACGGGAGAGAAGAGCAAGTGGTTTATATGAGCCACCTTCTTCTGACTTCCAAAATCCAAAAGATTTAAATCTTTACCGAGACTTATCTCAAAAGATGATGGCATCTAAGGGAGGTTTTAGTGATGTGGTTAAAACACGGTTTGCCTTTGCAGATTCCGAAGCCTTAACCACTCTTAGAAGGGAAGAAAACCTACTAGGCAAAGTTTATGTTAGACCTGATCAATTTCATAATTGTCATACAGCAAACAATTTCTTTAGAAAACATCATATAACAGCTCAATATATTCTAGAGATACCGAATAAGTGTCAGGGGTGTTCGTTTTATAGAAGGGGCAACTGCTCTTTAATAGGCAAAGAAGTAGTTACAGAGATACCGTATACACAAGACGTGTTGGCTAATGAAATAGACCATTTAGTAAGCACCGGAAAATTATCTGAAAAAACAGCTTCTCAACTTCTGAAGAGATCTTCATCAGAGCCCATACATGACATATTAGCGGAGGCTCATGGGCATAAAGAAGCTGCTCCAGAAATAATATATTCTGAGAGATACGATGTCAAGCCTTTGATGACGGATAGAGATGCAGTTTCTTCTGTTGTAAAAGATCCATCTACGGCAATACCTTTGAAGCATAGGTCTTTAGTCCAAGCTGCATATAGAGCCGCTTATCGAGGGGTAACAGGACCAGATCTTAAAGAACATTTAGTAAGCCTTTACGGTACTAATGCCATTGTAAATGCGGGTCAGTATTTAAAGCCTATTGTGAGGATGGCTGGCTTATTAGGTAATGTTATTCTAGACATGAGGGGCTTTAAATCAGCACAAGAAGCTGGAGAGTATATACGTCAATATCATGTACACCCTCAATTCTTATTGAAAGAAGGGTGTGGTAATGGTGGTCCGGGAGAGATACCTGATTATTTCAAAAATTTCCCGTATCTAACTAAGGTATCTTTTGAAGACATTTGGAGTAAAGATATAGATGTAGAACCTATAGTAGAAAATCTCGAATTAAATGAGAGAATTTCTTCCGAAACAGCTATTAATATCTTATCCAGAGTGGGATCCGCAAACCCTTGGACACTACTTCAAGAAGCTTACTTAGCACCAAAACCTATTAAGACACATGAAGTCTATAGACCAACACAGAAGGCTTCCGTTGTATCTAAAGAACAAGTAAACCGAGAATTCAAAAACAGAGAAGCATCCACTAAGCAAATCTTAATAGATGGATTGTATGCTTTAGTAGATACTCAATTAGGTACAGACTCTATTACTCCAAAAGTAGCTTCTGAAGTAAAGAAACGTATAGCATCTGGGTTTACAGACAAAGATACAATTTTGTTAGCTCTAGCTAAAGAAGGGGAGAGATACGCTTTAGAAAAGAAAGTCAAGGCTAATAAAGGTTTCGTAACTGAGATGGCTAAAAAAATAGACCTTCCTAAAAAAGGCCATATAGATATAGTTCCTGAAAAAGTTTTGACAGAAGCTCCTAAAGTGGCTTTTAAGCAAGAAGATTTAATGCCTTCTCTAAATACGGTTGCTTCGGACGAGCAAAAAGAAGTGGATAGACTTTATGTATCCGCTTTGGAATCTTTAGAGACACATAGATGGGAAGACATAGTACCAGATGTACCAAGAGTAGCAAATACTACTAAAGAAATAAAAGTTAGTTCTACACAAAGGACAGCATTTCAGACCAGACTTTTACAAGCAGCTAATAAAGGGTTACAGGGGGATAAATTAAAGAACTGGATAAGAAACTCTTATGATCAAGATATAATCCAAGACCAAGTCCCGTATATTAGAAAATTGATAGCTGATAATGGAATTGGTCAAATATTTATAGATCCAACTCCTTACAGGTCTTGTAATCAGGGTGCAAAAGAAGTAGTAAGCAATGCTGTAAAGTATGTTCGTAAAATGTCTAAGTGTAATGATTGTGTATATAGGTCAGCATCCGAAAGGTGTCAAATATATAATCGTACAGTAATGACTTCTCAAAATTTAAAATCAGTGGTAGCAGACAGATTAGATGATTCTTCTTTCTATATGGAAGATACTACTCAAGAAGACATTAACCCGATAATTGAGTATGGTTTAGGACATGCAGATTTAGATTTAAAATATAACATGGTCTCAAAATCAAATCTGGATATAGGGTTTGAAGATGACGCTTTAGGAGCTTTTGAGGTATAACTATGTCAGAAAAAACAGACATTAGAGAAAAAATAGACGGAATCTTAGCAAAACATGTGAAAACAGATGAAGAAAATCTGACAGTGATACGTGGTACTGCTACTAAGAATCCATCCTTAGTGCGCGTAATAGAGCCAATGCCCGTTGAAGAAGAAACAAAGAGGAGAATTCTTAAAGAAAAGTCTAAAAATGAAGATGCAATACTCAGGCTTATGACAGGGTCTGTATCAGATCCTCAAGTTTTATCCGCTGCCGCAAGTGAGTTAGCGGATGAGATTCATTCACTAAAATTTTTGCGTGAAAATCTAGAAGCAGAAGGACGTGATATAGCTCAAGTTTCTGGAAAACGGGTCACTGCAATTAAGGCTTTAATAGATACGGCTTTGAAATTAAAAGAGATGGCAAAAGATGAGCCTGTAGATTTTAGCTCTATTCAGATGCAGGTTGTCATGAGATTGATATTTAGTAAGATAGAAGAATCTTTTAAAAAGGTAGGGTACTCAAAGCAAGACATACAAACCTTCTTCCAGGTTTTTTCTGCAAACATGGAGACATTCCAAGTAGAGGCCCAACGTTTGATAGATCAAGAAATAGCGAAATCATAGGATCACATAATGGAAATAGATTATAAATTTCTCGCAACTCCTAAGATATTGAACCTTAACAATGTTTTAATAGGTTCAGTCTATGTAGAAGGTAATAAAACGACATCTTATCCAGATGGTTTATCTTACAGCATAATTATAAAGTTTGAAAAATCCAGGTGGGGTTTTGATTATAGAACAAAAGTAGAATTAGTTTCTGTTAATAGGGATGACCTTCTGGATTTTCCACTTGTTACTTTAGGTAAATCCTTAGGACCTTCTTTGGGCTCTTCTTCAAATTCTGGGAAACTTAATGCACTTTTGATTAAAAATCATGTAGGAACATTTTGGAATGATTATGTAAGACTTGCTAAAGAAGAGATAGAAGATCTTAAGAAAAGATTTGAAAGATTTGAAAGATTTGAATCTATGACTGCACCAAATAATCAACATATAGGAACCGATATGAAAATCACATTAGCATCTATTTCTGAGGAATTAGACCATATAGCACAAGAGTTACAAACAGGAGAGAAAGTAGCTCTTTCTCCTCTTCAAGAAGAATATCAAGACTATTTCCAAGAGCTCTTGGAAATACATGACTTAAAAGGGCTTTCCGGAGCTGAAGAAGCAAAATTAAAAGCTTTTTTCACTGACGTATCTAAAGGATGGACAAAAGGCGAAGGGGCCAAATGAATACGATAAAATGGTCAACACCTAAAATGTTTGACAAAAAATTAGATCAAGAAGTATTTTATTACACTTCCAACATCTATGTAGAAGCTGCTGACCATAATCTAGGAGAAATGGACAAACCTTGGAATCCAGGAATACAAATACGTATTCCAACAGAGTTTAAGAATAAAAAATTACCGAATAGTTACTTTCTTAATTATGTAGAGACACATTTAGATGAATGTAAAAAAATAGCTATAGATGAAATAGATTCTACAGAACAATTTTTAATTGAGGAAGGCATATTGTCTTACACAATAGCTTCTAAAATTAAAAGGTTAGCTAATGACTTAAAATATGAATACAATCTCTCAACTACTTCGTGAATTTACAAAGACAGATAAAGCTAGCAATGATTTCGTAGATATAATTACTTTCGTTGAAGCTACATGGGGACTAAACACTAAACTGTGGCCAGCTCAAAAATGGCTACTCAAGATGTACTATGGGGTACCACTTGATAAGGTTAAGAAGCCAGTAGACATTGAAGGTAAGATATATCAAGGGATACCTGTATTTGACCAATTCATGGTAGACTTAAAATACGAATTCAGCGAAGTAGAATTCCTTCGTTATCTGTTTGAGGAAGGACGTTGTAATGTCAAAGAGCAAAAACCTTTCACCGAACTACTTCTAGCTATAGGTCGTAGAGGGTCTAAGTCAGCTATGACCTCTATGATCTGCTCCTACGAAGTCTACAAACTTTTATCCAGGTACAGCCCACACGAATTTTATCGGATGTTGGATGTAGGTATGATCTCCATCAGCACTGTAGCCACATCTTCTAAACAAGCACAGGGCATGTATAAGGTAATTCGAGGATATATTTCGAGATGTAGATTCTTCGATCCGTTTATAGTAAGTGATACAGAAGAAGCCATGACGTTTAGGACTCAGGCCGACTTAGACAAATACGGCCCTAAATGCAAAGGCACCATAGAATTGCTTTTCAAGCCGGCTATAGGCCGTGGATTACGTGGCCCTGCAAACATCATGTGTGTGTTTGACGAGTTTGCCCATTTCGTAAATGAGGGACAAAGCTCTGCTGATGCATGTTACGAAGCTGCCACACCATCTACAGCTACTTTTAAGCATCCAGACAGTAAAGATCTTGAGGGTAAAGTGGCGTGTATATCTTCGCCATTGAATAAATCAGGTCTTTTCTATCAATTATACAAACATGGTATGGAAGGAAAAGCAGAGAACCGTCTCTGTATCCAAGCCCCATCTTGGGAAATAAACCCTACTATTGCTTCTAAATATCTTAGAACAAAATATAATGAAGACCCAGCTAACTTCTTAGTAGAGTTCGGGGCTGAGTTCTCAGACCGTTTCCATGGATGGATAAATAGAGAAGAAGATCTACTGCGTTGTATTGATTTAGACCTCAAGCCTAAGAAAGTAAGTTTCAAACGAGTACCACATTTTATTGGGATAGACATAGGGTTAGTCCATAATGGTACCGCTATATCCATTACACATCTTGAAGATGGAGTGATAGTCTTAGACTACATAGAAGCAAGGTATGCTGGAGTAGGTCCGTACAAAGACATAGATCAATTAGACTTTGAATCTATAGCGGACTGGATAGCGGATCTATGCAAGAAGTTTTATATTTGGAAAGGTACGTTTGACCAAAGAGAAGGTCTACCCCTTGAGCAGGCTCTTCGTAAACGCGGAATCAAAAACATATCTATGGAATACTCTTCCAGGGATAGTAACTCTAAGATGTACCAAGCTTTCAAATTGCTAATATTAGACCGAAAAGTAAAGCTTTTTGATTGTCCGATCCCAGAAGGTGAAGACCATTGTGAGTATATCAAAGAGCTTCTCGAACTCCAAGAACAAAGGTTATCTAAATACCAAATAGAAGTTGGTGCCCCCGGAGTAAAAGGTAAATTTGATGACATGTCAGACTCTTTAGCTAGATCTATATGGGTTGCTCAACTTCATTTAGGGGACCAAAAGCATGCTAAGATAACTAGCGTACTTGGACAAGAGTCAGGAATAAGAAAACCATCTTACTCTGGGTATAAAGCATATCAATTGCGAAAGGCCAGAAGCAATAGATATATGCGAGAGCGTAAATTTATTTGAGAGCATAATCCGTTTGTAAGTGTCGTCAATCAACTTTTGGAGCATATTATGGATATCAACATTATTGCCAATAATCTGGCAAAAGAATTTGTCACAAGAAATGTTACTGCTTCTACAACAAAAATAGCTCTCTCTGAAGAGAGTGAACAATTCATTGAATGGGTTTTACTGAAAAGAGAGAAAGTCACTCCTCGAGAAATATTTAATTTCTTAGAAAGACAGGGGGTACCACGAAAAGAAACAAAACCATCTAAAACTGGACAGCCTTTAGCTAAAGGTGAGATGGTAGAAGTGAATGCAGAGAAATGTAAGAAAGGTCATTTGATTGATCTTCTAAAACCATTTCATGGACAGGTAGCTACAGTACAAGACGTAGAAGGAGATGCTGTAATTTTGAAATTTCAAAATACACGTCTTCCGGATTTGAGAGTAGATGGTGGGGTAGATGGTCCAAAATCCGGATTATACCGCTATACCCCAGCAGAAGCGGCTCTTGAGGATGGAAACCGTTCTGCTAAAATATTTGAAGTGATTTACGTCTCTGATGAAAATGCCAAACCGCCATCTGCTGACAATATAAAACTTGTTGAAGAGTATATTGAGAAGGGTAAAGACAAAGGTGAGAATAGATCTAGATGTTATTACTCCGGTCTGGCATTAGGTATCTACACCAATAAAGAAGGGGAAGATTATTTCAAGATCTTCTCTCAGCAACGAGATCATTATCCAAGGGCTATCAACCCGTTCAAAGGTAAATGCTATTACATAGGTCTTTTGAATAGAAGACCCAACTGGCAAGAAGAATACCAACGGATGATAGCTGAAGCCGCTCAACAAGAATCTGATAATGGGTAACAATGTCAGTCTCCAATCATCTACAAAGTATGGACGTACAGGTCCTCATAAAAGGGGACACAGCTCCCGCTTATATTGACGCTTCTCTATCTACTAAAGATGGATGGAGAGGTGGACAGTGGGTTGTCTATACTTCTAACACTTACGGAAATGAAAAGAACATCCGTGTAGTAGGTTTAAGTGATGGGAATAAAGCGGTAGGATTTATTTTACGAGGGTCTAATTTCCATCCTAACGCTCAAACCCCAGGTGGTCCCGACTTAAGAGTTAGTGAGTACAACTACTCATCTTATGCTCCTCTAAATTCTAAAATAGTTACAATAGCTTTTGATGGATCATATATTTTCAAAATGTATGAGAAATATGCGTTTCCTAATAGATCATCAGGTACGGAGTTGACTTATAATCTAAGCGATTCTTTATACCTTAGTGATAGGGGTTTATTTACAACTTTCGCGGACGCACAAAATGCGGGTATAGCGAACCCCGTGATGGTTGGGTTTTGTTGGATGATCCCTTCAGAAGACAATAATTACTCAATAGGTGTTGATATTGAGAGATGATGTAAAACCTTTATTAGAAGAAGAGAAGAGACTTAGATCTGACATATCTGAAAAGATAAAACAATTACTGGTTATGCACGAAGATATAATCCGAGTCTTAGACCAAAAAGAAAAAGAAGCCAGACACAATCCATTATACCCAGAAGTACGTATGGCTCATGGGTCTTATATCATAAGGTTTAAGAGATGTACTCAAGTTGTCAAAGCCTTGATGGGAACTTTTGGGTCCATAATGCTACCTGGATATAAAGATATAAACTTGCTTTTAGAAGAAAAGCAAGAAAATCTTGATAAAAAAGAAAAATTCAAGGCCAAGAGAAAAGCTTCTTTAGAAAAAGAAAAACAAAAGTTAGAATCCACAAAATTCAGGTCATCGGGTAATACAGATGTTTTATTGAATGAGGAATGATAAATGCCTGAAGAAATAAATAGTACAGAGTCTACACAAGATGCCGCCCCTCGTAAATCTGTCTCCAGAAAAGGTAATGATCAAGTCATAGCCAGAAAGTTAAACCGTATAGCTAAGTCATCTGCGGGACTATCCTTCAACACTAGAGTTGGTACAGGGATGGGGGCTAATATACTTCAAAGTAATTCTCAGAATTTCTATAGCCCCCATCTTAGCACAGATTTCTTAGAATTACCTCAAAGCATACGGGAAAAACACGAGTGGTACAGACACTTCTACCGCAATGATCCAATGGTTGGTCAAGCTATAGACGTTCTCACTACTATACCTTTAAGCAAAGTTCGACTATCTAAACCAAAATGTGAAGACAAAGATAAAGCTAATAAAATCATGGCTTACTACCAAAAGATGGTAGATGACATGAAATTGGTAAAACGTCTTCACGAAATAACTCTTCTGTTCTGGTTAGATGGAAATGTGTTCATTTTTGCAGAAGATGATACAAAAGAAGGACAAGAATATAGAGGGTGGCGTAAACTTACCATTTTAGAAACAGACCAGGTTAAAGTCAATGGGTTTAGCTTTTCAGACGATGTGGATATAGAATTCATACCAAGCGATGAAGATAAAAGAGCTGTACGAGATAGATTAGCAGACCCACTAGCAGCCAGACGTGTAGAGAAAATGCCGGTCCAAATAGTGGACCTAGTAGAACAAGGGCTAAACCTGCCTCTTGATATAGATCCATATTCTGGATCTTTTTGTTACCATCTTGCTCGTAACAAGACCCCCAGAGAGTTATATGGTAGCTCTATTCTAGAACGATGTTTGCGTGTGCTTCTTTTTCGCGACAAATTGAGGCAAAGTCAGACGAGCATCGCTTCCAGAAATATGACCCCTAAGAGAGTAGTATGGAGTGAAGGGTTAGATGAGACACAATTAGACGAATTGCGTGAAATGGTAGATCTTGCTCTAATGGACCCGGACTTTTCTATAGTAGCTAATTATCAAGTTAACTGGGAAGAGTACGGGGCTAATGATAGGCTTTTAGACCTAAGTAATGAGTACGACATTACAGACAGACAACTAATGGTAGGTTTAGGTGTTACCCTTGAGCTCTTAACTGGAGAAGGTACTTATACGGGTAACAGACTAAGCCTTCACGTTATGAATGAGAGATTCACTAACTATCGTCTTACAATTCAAGAATACGTCGAAGAATACCTATTTAAGCCTGTTGCAATTAAGATGGGGTTCGTAGAAAAAGATGCTTGGGGGTATGATAAACCTATATATCCTAAACTAAGTTTCAACAGACTAGCCTTGATGGATAATCAAGATACATACTCTGCCCTATTTGATTTATACCAAAAAGGAAGCTTATCAATTGACTTCATTTTGGATCTCTTCAATATTGATTACACAGATGTTGAAGAGAAGTTAAAAGCACAGGCATTTACCTTAAGTGACGCTAACTTTAATGAAGCAATGCGTAATGCACTTGGAGAAATAGGTAATAAGCTTGCATCTGATACAGACCTTTTCCAGAGAGTGTGTGATCATCTAAGTCTTATGATTGTAAAGACGGATGCTGAAGAAGAAAGATTCTAATGTCTGTCAATCCGGACCTGCCTCTTCCGTCTATATGGCCTTGGATACAGTACGACAATGACCCTCAAAGAAAGAAACACCCACGAACAGATTATGTTTGTCAAAGCTGTAATGAGAGATACAGCAATTATAGATGTAAAGACATACCTAATAACTCTAAAGAGAGGATGTCGTGGGCTCGTAAAGAAGTAGAATTTTGGATAAATAAAGAACGTCCAGAAAATAGTGAGTGGTATTTTTCGAGACGCTTATTACTTTGGGTTTTGCATAAAAGAAAGCTCGAGTCTTATCTTGTAGAACATCAATGGTGTGAGCCACATCAAGAAGAAAGTCCTTCCCGCCTATTTCGATGTGAATCATAATCTTTTTGTATACTACGAGTCCAAGCCAGCTTTTGGATTATGATGAACCAACATATCTCAACTAAATCAGAGTCAGAACGTCAAGACGAATGGTCAGATTCTAAGGTCAAACCGGCCCCAGATTCTAAGCCTCCTCGTTACGACAAAAGACGCAAACATTATGAAGAAGGCGATCCAGATTTGGATAAAAAAGACAAAGACTTAAGTATGAAAGATGCTGCGTTTGAGGAAATTGTTTGTAGGCTAGCCCTTCAACATAGAGGCATTCTTCCAGACTATAGTGATGTTTTTTCTATTAAGTCTTCTATTGAAGGAGATGTATCGGACCCTAGTTTTTGGCCAAGACTGGCAAAAGCTACTTTCAGCCGTATAGATAGCAGATATCGTAAGGCTAGATCACATAGGATAGTTCCATCGGCTGATGGTAGGTCTTTTGAGCAAACAGAACTATTACCCTCACGTCAAGTTGGTAGTGGTAATTGGCCCATATGGGAGAAAGAACCCCCCTTATACCCAGCCCATATAACCAGTGCTGATCATGATATTTTATTAAGAGAGGCGTCCAAGATCATAGATAAAAAAGTCCTGGCTTACGATAGTGACATAGCGTTTAGAAAGGCTTTAGATGAGACTATATGGTCATACGATAGCGGAAAATATCAAAGCAAGATGGATGCGCCAAGTTATTTAGCATTGTTAAATAGACTCAGTAAAGCCAATTTAGACTTAATTAAAGATACTTACATACCTCATCAAGATGTGAAAACATCTTATGAGGTCTTTAACCCAGAAAATTACTGGGGCAAACCAGCGGATTCTCATATTGATTCTGGGGTATCAAAAGAAGAGAAATGGCGCAAATTATTTGAGTATGGTGGTGTTTACGAACATGATGAAGATGAACCTTACATGAAGGGTTTCTTTAATCCAAATCTATAGGAGTTAGGGCATGTATGAGGACACTTTTGACGTTCGTTATGAGAGAGTACGATCTTTAGGGCTTGAAGCCTTTGTAGTAAAAGGGCTCATGAGAAACCAAAGATACTGGCGTGAGGTTTTTGATGCAGAGCTTGGGTTTTTATTGGGATCAAATTTCAATAAATTTGACACCATAACTTTTGACGCAAGGGATGCAGAGAACACCAATTTAAAAGAGAACGTCGGTGTTGTGTATGTTACAGGTACTTTATCAAAAACAATGCATAAAGTACCCCTATTTATAATAGAGATCACTCCATATGGGAAATGCGAAATTATCTTTTATTGGAACGGTCACAAGAAGTTTAGACTGAGATTACCTAAAATTAATCCGGTCTCTATTGAGCCTGTAGTATTGGAATTAAAAAACAAGATTATAGAAGTGTTAGGGTTACATCAAGTAACCTCCACGGTCATAACAAAAGAAGGAACTAATATGAGAACATTGACAGCAAAAGAAGCAGGACATTATGTCGGCAGACTTTCTAGGATCGCAACAGTTTTGGAAAAAAATTGGGAGGATCTTGGTTTAACTCAAAAGCAAGCTCTAGACTATGCTTTTGAAGTGGACTCCATTTGTGAGGAGATAGAAACCACCTCCAAAGCAGCCGCTCTAAAATCAGCCAAACTATTACAAGGCGACCCTGCCGATCCAGAAGCGTATATGGCTGAGCACTTTTTAGGTGGACGTAAAGAGGGTGACGCAGATGAATCTTACATGTCTACCTTCGACTATAAGCCAGGTGGAGTACATCCTACACGAGGAAGCGGTGGGGTTGTTTCAGAAAGAACTGAGTCTCCAATTCAAGACTTAAGCGACTATTCTGACGGATTTAAGAAACAACCTTCACAGCCATTTGTAGGTGGATCTCCTTATCCTGAGAAAACTGCTTCTGTTAAAAGTGGGTCTTTGGTTCAAAACGGTCGTTACGTTCGTCAAGTCAACCGATAATACCTATTTGATCTACAATATGATGAAACTAGCCTCTGATGATAGATTAGACAAAGGTGGGATAACTCTATGGAGACATTCCTCTGACAAATTTTCTATCATAGTCTACCAAACTACAGAACCTTGTCCATATAAAGGCTTGGACCCTAAAGAGTATTCTTTAGTAGAGATCCGAGTTATAAGTGCTGGTGGTCCCATAAAAAATTTTTGGGACCCAAAGGTTAAGAAAGTTACACACAAAAAGTGGAACTGGTTCTTAGCTTGTATGAACCCTAAAAAAGACATGGAAGCGGTTAAAAGAGACCTTAGAGGTACTGAGTTTAACGTTGCTAGTAGTCCTCATAAGGTCAATTCATATTGGGATTTCAAAGGGTATGAGGATGTAGTTGACAAAGCTGAATCAGAAGCTTCTGGATTGTCCAAAGAGTTAGATCAAGTAGCAAGTAATAGGTACTTACTAAGTAACAAAACTAAATATCAAGCTTTAACCCTAAAAGATTTTGGTAAGACACCTGGAACTTTCGAAGATAAATTTTGGGTTATTGTATTATACCCAGATGAGGCGACTAGGTCTTGGATCATTAAGATTGATTATGGTTTAGTCAAGAATTTTGGAAAAATATATCCATCTTATTGGGAGCTTGGATATAGATTTAACGACTACTATAAAGCGGATGACTTTTACCAAGCAAAACTGAAGCAACAGCAAGCTAAAGATTATGTTATAGACGATTCAGATGCTACCAAAAAACTTCTGAAATGGAGTTTGCACGAAGTAATGTCCAAGAGCTAAGAGGAGATACATGAGTCAAAAAACTGCCTTTGTAGATTATTGGGCATTAGCCAAGAGCTTTAAGATTGGAGACACTGTAGCTTTATGGGGGTTTCCAGACTCTAGGACTATTAATATACCAGGAACAGTGACTGCGGTACACCCAGGTATAGGGTTTTTAGATGTAGAATTTCCATGGGGCAATCAGAGGGTAAGTTCTGAAGAAGTGCTGTTAGTAAATGATGACTTTGCGTATGTATCTCCTCAATATGACACTGGCTATAAATCATGGGATAAAGACATGGCTCGCAAAAGAGAAGGATATAAAGGCTATAGTTACGCCCTTCCAAAGACGGCCTCTGTAATAGACACCCTTGCCTCTGAATATAATAGTCAAGCCGTACTAGCAAACAAACTAGCCTGTCAATGCAAATGTCAAGGGGTATCAGAGATAGACGCTTACACTACAATTGCTTCTACTTCTGGTTTACCGGATCATCATATAAGGACTGCGGTATTCTACACATACTCGGCACACACAGACGAGTATGCAGAATTAGAGAAACTTCCTAAAAAGGCTTCTAAAAGATATGAAGAGTTACGCGGTCAAGGTATGAAGATAAAAGAGGCTATAAGACAAGTACTCAATGAGTACAAAAAGACCGCTAAGACCGCTATATATTGGACAGCCCCAGGTCGTAAATATAGAATGGATAAAGGCGAAATAGACGACGGTTTACCAAATTGTCCAAAATGTGAAGCAAATCTTCAGAAGACTAATTATAAGAAGCACACCAAGCTATTCATATGTCCTCAATGTTTGTTCTGTATTAAGCCGTCTGACATAGAAGGTCTACCTGGACATGTAGAAGAGAGCGGCTTCGGAGTAGGTCCTGGTGAAGAAGAGGATCTGATAACTGCCGCATTACATACCGAGTTAAATGCATTTAAAGCTTCTTTGGACAAAGAAAATTCCTTCTATACAGAAGCTGTTTTTTCTTCTCAACCTTTGATGACAAGACGTGATTACGGCATTACAGGAAGTAAAAATATCACTTCTATGGATGTGCGTAATACTTTAGGATCAGATGGCATCAAGTTGATATATGAAGAAGTAAAAGACGGTAGTACATCTCCTGTAATAGTAGAACAATTCATGAATGATTTTGAGAAACATGGCTTTCAAGATGCGGTGTTTTTCTTAAGTGCTAAGACTGCGGATGGTCTATTTGACCGAAACGCATATAATCGTTTAGTAGAAGCTCTCGAACATACAAGAGCACGTATAGTTTAATGGAGATCAGATGGCATTTATAAAGACAGCAAACGCTAAAGTCCAAAGACATTCTTTGAATGTAGACGACTGGAATGCCATTAGAAAAGGATCCCTCAAAGGTAAAGTACGAATATCCTCTGACAACAATACCATTTCAGAATATAGTCCAGATAAATACCTTTTGACGCATTGTACCATTATCGCATCTGTAGATGTAGATGAAAAAGGTCCAAAGAACGACAAAGGATGGCATTATTACATCACTCCAGAAACAGAGAAATTCGTTAATTCTAATCAAGACGCTTGGCAAAGAGACCTGCTTCTTGCTACATACCATACCTTTAAAGGCGCAGAGAATTATTGTTTTGGTCCTAATACCAAGATTTTGATGTCGGATGGAACCTATAAATTTATAGAAAATGTCCAAATAGGGGACATGGTAATTACTCACGAAGGTAATACCAAAAAAGTAATACATACTTTCTGTAGAGATATTGCTGAAGAAGTATGTGACATACGTTTTGATAGATTCAAAGATCATATATTGGTTACCAAAAATCACCCATTTAGATCTTTGCATATAGAAGCCCCTCCAGTATCACGATATAAGACTGGAAAGTTGGATAGTCATCTAAGGTATAGAAAAGACGCTATCGTATCTGCTATTAGAAATAATAGTGGTCCACTTGCAGATAAAATAAACGTAGAAGAAAAGTGGACCCAAGCCAAAAATGTCGTATCAGATACTTTTGTTTTAGGTCCTAAAAATGAATTAGGTACTCTTCACATAAATGAAGACAGAGCAGTTCTTCTTGGATATTATCTTGCTGAAGGGTGTCAGTTAGTAAAAACGGATTGTATTGAAAATTCTCATGGTGTAGTAATAACACCAGGTTTTCATGAAACAGAAGTAGTCAAAGACATTCTTACTAGAGTAGAAAGAAGTTTCCCAGATACTAAAGTATCCGTCACGCCTACTCAATCCTCCACATGGTATGTGAGATTAGAAGGAAAAGAAATAGGTCAATGGCTATTAAAGTATGGTGGGCAGCATGCAGCTACTAAATACATTCATCCCGAAGTGTTTTCTTGGGACAAAGGGACACTTCTGTTAATATTAAGTTCATGGTTAAACGGAGATGGAAGTCTTGGGGTAGATGTTGCTGGGAGTAGAATGAGAGGACATACTACTTCTGAAAAATTAGCATGTCAAATGCAGAGAATTTCGGAACTGTGTGGAATAAAGTGTCATATTACTTTTAGAGAGATAACGGGTAAAAACATTCCAAGCGGTCGAGTTTTTAATTATATGACTGCTAATGGTAATGTCATTTCTTATCCTATAATACCAAGACATGATTTATGGGAACTTTTTATATCTCGTGACCAAACAGAAGAGATCCGAAAAAAATCTGTAAGATGGAAAAATTATAAAACACAAGCATCTAGAAAACGCTCTGAGTTTGGTTTTTGGAATGATTATAGAGTACATAAGGTTACCTCTAATAACAAAATCATTTATTCAGGTAAAGTTTATAATCTGGAAGTTGAAGACGATAATTCTTATGTGATCTACCCAGGGGTTGCAGTACATAATTGTGAGCACATACAAATCCTGAATTATCTAAGGGTAAGATAATAGACGCGGTAGCCAGAGATATAGGTGACAGCGTTTACATTGATATATTGGTAGCAACAGATAGAAAACATACGGATCTTGTCGCCGATATAGAAAATGGGGATATAACTACTCTATCTATGGGGTGCTCTTGTACATTCACCCTATGTACAAAATGCGGTAATATCGCACATGATGAAACTGACATGTGCGAATGCATTAAATATTCAAAAGGTAATAATTTCTTCGACTCTAAAGGTAAAAGAAGAATTATTGCTGAGCTTTGTGGACATCTTAGTGATCCGGAATCTGTAGTATTTATAGAAGCCTCTTGGGTAGCTAACCCTGCATTCAAGGGAGCAGTCATGCGTAATATATTGACTGCGGCTGACGTGACAGAAAACCAAATCAAAGAAGCATATGCTATCAATAGAATCATTGATCCTGATGCTTTACAAAAAGCCGCTTCTAGAAATAAGAATTCTTCCTTTAACAAGATAGGTGATTTCAATTTTGATGAAGACCCATCTTTAGACGATGGAGGAAGTGGTGAAGCAGCTCCCGCTCCTAAAGAAGAAAAAGAGCCTATCAAAGACCTTACAGATGAAATGAAAAACTTGATACGTAACAGGGTTAAGAGAGAGTTACGAGAAGAACTTCAAGACTTCAAAGACCCTAATAAGGATCTAACCGATAATAATGAAAACATGATTAGAAGCAATTTTGCTTTCACATCATTCAAGAATAGATATGCTTCTTATGGTAATGACTTAGCTCTTTATAGACTCTACGAGGGATTAGTAAGCGTTAAGACTGCTGGATGGAAAAGTCTTAAATACAAAGGCTATACTGGTAGAGAGATATTAGCTCTAAGTCACTTCATAGACGTTGAGCGTGGTAGTGATTCTTTAGATAAGAAATATTATGCCGTCATAGCAAGACTAGGTGGTACAGATCCTTATAAAACCCCTCTAGAATATCTCTCTAAGATTGGAAAAGAGACAGACATTAAGAAAATGTCTGTCAAGCTAGCCAAGCAGCTCATCTACAAAGGCAACCTATACAATTGTGGTGTTTGATGAATACTGACACACGTATAGCAATGCTTGCATATGACTTATCCTCTTATGACCCTAACTTGAGTGAAGAATTATTCTCTATCGCAAATACTATGCGTAAAAGATGGAAAAAACGGTCTCCACAAGACCGTTTGAAAAGAAGAAAATGGCTCAAATCTCCTGCGGGTAGAAAGTATCAGAAAAACCATCATCGTGTAGAGAGAAAACCTAGCACTAAATTAAAGAGACAAAGATCCAGAAATAGAGGTATCCATCATAAATACCCTTGGCTTAGAACCCACCACTAAAGATTCTGAAATCTGCACATCACCATAATCTGTTTGTCCTCACCAGCCTTATCATAATCCTTTTGTAGTCCCTATCGAACGAGAACGAGACCTGAACTAATTTTTGGAGGTTTTTACTATGGCCGACCAACGTACACGGCTTACCGAGAGGGGCTATAACCCTAAGACCGGCTCTTTTGCGAAGTCGGCTGATCCATACTTAATGAATCAGGAACGACGTCCAGGGGCTAACCCATCTGCTGTTAAATATGAGTCTGGAAATCCTAGCTCATGGGCAGAAGATGTTACTCCTGTAGATGTTTGGAAGAAAGAGTATGCAGCTGGACGAGATGAGTCCAATGTAGGTAATTTCTTACCAAATACTTTCGTAGAGAGAGAGCAATCAAACCCGGTTTATGACAAAGCATCTTCGGAGCAAGCTCTAAAAGCAGCAGCGTCTGACAGACAAGCAGCTTTTGAGGAAGCACGTAAGACAGCACACCAAGCTTTGCATTTGGCTCATGCTTTATTCCCTAAAGCAAATCAATCTTTCTTGACTGACCAAGCCCGTGACTTTATGTCCATGGGGCGTACCGCTCTTGAAACTACTATAGCACGTATCATAGGTGCTGGTGAGGAAAAAGAGGAAGTAGAAGACAAGAAAGAAGTTGTAGAAGAGAAAGCTGAGAAAGAGGAAAAAGAATCTAAGAAATCTTCTGTAGATTCTTATGAATCTGAATTAGCTTCCATCAAACAAGCTTCTGATGCCCACCTTTACACGGATGTAATTGCATCTTTAGAGACTAGGATAGCACAGCTTAAGAAAGCTGAGGCTGAGGTTGAGGATAAGAAAGAAGTAGAAGAGAAAGAGAAATCTGAAAAAGAAGCTTCTTTAAAGAACAGACTCGCAGCCCTAAATGCTGGACTAGGAAAATTGACTAAAGCCGCTGGTGAAGATAAGAAAGAAGTAGAAGAGAAAGAAGAACCAGAAGAGAAAGCAGAGAAAGAATCCAAAAAAGGAAGAAATGCTGCTGAGGAATCTGAAGCAGAAGTTAAGAAAGAAGAAGGCGAAGAAAAAGAAGCCTCTAACTATGAGATAGAGTTAATTTCTTCTGAGCTTGACTCTCTACCTTCTGACGGTGATCTACTGGATACTATATTCACATCTTCTGACAAAACAGCTTCCAACAATGGCAAGCGTGGTGTAAGAAGCCTCGGTGGAGTAGGTAAAGTAGCTTCTGAGAATAGCGTCACGGACCTAAGCGCTCTTTGGAAGAGCGATCCTGACGTATCTGCAAACTTTAGATAAGATATATTGCTTAACTAAGCAATACTTACCATACACAAGTATTTGATTTTCAACTTTATTAATCTGGAGAACAGCATATGGCACTGGACATTAGATACCCAGGTCATCGGAACTCGTACAGTGTTTTGGCTGAGGACGCGTTTACTCAGTCAAACCCATCGAGCCCTAACGCTGCCACAGCAAATACATCTTCCACTTGGGCAAATCAGACTAACAGTACTGGTGTGCTAGGTGGATCGGTAGCATTCACAAGACCCGACATTGGTAACAACTATATAGGCGGACCAGGTTATGCAGCAGGCGTTGCCGTTGCAGAAGCCGGAGCCGTATTACCTATAGGTTTGTTCATCAATGATGCAGTCGGCAACGCCTACGAGAATACTCCTGGCATTGCAAGCGGCAAGGGACCTTATGTGCATAGCGGTGGTCAATATAGGATCGATCTATACGAAACGGTGGCTATCAACGCAGGAACCTTTTCAGACGGAACAGCCATTTTAGCAGATGGCGCGATAACCTACACTGCTGGACTTAAGTTGTATGCTTCCGAAAACGGCATTTTGACTTGTGTTCCAGAAGATGCATATGAGGTTGTAGCAGGTACTCAAAGTACAGCTACAGCTACCGTGGTAGGCGTCGTTATCCAAGCCCCAACAACCGCATCGGCAACTATGGTTGTCGATTTGAGAATATAAGGAGATAACCATGCCAGTAAATGCATCACCTCAAATATCAAATGAGACCAAGCAGCACGTTATCAGTGAGCTCTTAAAAACAGCTGCTGGACGTCAACGTTTAGCTGCATCTATGATTCAACCTCTACGTACCCGTAGAGATTACACCAGCGTCGGTCGTAGGACCTTCTTGGTGGAGCAACTACCTGACGGAGCACTCCCTATCTATGATAAGGATCCTCAAGTAACTGCTTACGTAATCGGTGAGGAAGGCGAGAACATTCTTGCTATTACCAAGCCACGAAGAGTTATATTCCCGCTCTTTGAAATTGCAACCAACCCTGAGATTCCTTTGACCCAAATCAAAGAACGACGTTTCGACTTGATCGAACGTGCTCAGGATCTTGCTAAAGTTGCTATCCAAGTTGAAGAAGACACTCGTGTTTTCCAGGTTTTGGATGCAATCGCAGTAAGTGGTTTCGACGATCTAGCAGGACAGACCAACCCTGACGTAGCCGTAACCGCACCTCTTACCCCAAGCGTAATGGCAGATGCATTCAGCTTGGTAGAAGCACACGACTTAAGAGTTGCTCGTGTATTTATCAATGCCCGTGACTTTACCGATATCCGTAAGTGGGGTCGGGACGTACTAGACATTGAAGCACAGGCTGCTTTGTTACGAACCGGTTTGCAAGCTAACCTCTGGGGAGCCCAAATCATTGTAACACGTCTTGTTGCACCTGGTACAGTCTACGTATGTTGTGAACCCGAGTATTTCGGTAGAATACCAGTTAGAACTGAGTTGACCGTGTTAAGTGCTGACGATCCTAAGAATCGTACAATCGGATTCTCCGTATTCGAGAATTTAGGAGTGGGCGCCTTTAATCCAAGAGGATTGACTCGACTAACAATTACTAGAGGATAATAAACCTTAAACTTTAGTGATTACAGTACCTTGCAAAAAGCCGGATGATTTAAATCATCCGGCTTTTTGTTTTTAGGGTTAATTTTCAGAAAATTAACCCTTCTACTTCGAGTGCCATAGTTTAATATTTAGGTCAATCTAAATATTGTAAAATAAACATCACTGTATAGGTTTGTTTTTGAAAATGTAAGAAACAAACCTATACAGTGATGTAGGCATAAGAACTAAAGTCACCCACCTTAAAATGCAGAGTTAATTTTTAAAAATTAACTCTGCAACTCAAATATACATGTTTTCAATCTTAGAGTCACAACAAGGAGAAAACATGGCTATACGTACAATGATATGCAAAGTCTGTAGTAACACTTTCACTACAGACCAAGATGGTAGATTTTATTATTGCAATGAGGTCTGTAAACAGAAAAAATTAGATGCAGATGCTGCTATGTTATCTGAAAAAAGAAACAAAGTATGCTTAAAATGCAATGCGTCATACAGAGATGAATCAAAACAAAATAGTCAAAAATTCTGCTCAGAAATATGTGCTCATAAAGCAAAGGTCTTTAAGCAGGATCCTAATCACAAATTCTTAGATGAACATATATATAACTGTGTGCATTGTCAAAAAAACTTCACTCCAACAAAGGATAACCAAATCTATTGCACTCTGGAATGTAGAGGGTCCTCTCCAGAATATTCGCCCAACAGAAATAAGTCTTGCTTTACCTGTACTACATCTTTTGTAGACTCTTCTCTAAAAAATAATACTCAATACTGTTCTTTACACACTCCTGGTTTTAATGAAAAAGAAACATATACTAAGAAAAGAGATGGAGAAAGACCATGTAGATCTTTGGAACATAGACGTATGACCAGAGTTCGTAATGGTGAAGGCGGTAGGATAGACGACTTGACTACTATGGATAAATTTACAGACTCTTGGTGGGGCAGAGTTTCTGAATTAATATTTCAAGCATATTTCCCAGAAGCAGCAGATATGAACAAAGACAATGGATGTAATCACCCTTGGGACTTTGAGGAAAAAAGCTTGGGTCGAGTAGAGATACGAGGTAGGGTAAGCGGAGAAAAATACGGAAAAGACTTCTGGTCTTTTGACACTGTAAATCTTCATAGATCATGTGGTCACATGATTGCTTTTTGCTATCACGACATAGGAGCAAAAAGAAGATTGGAACGCATATGGTGCTTACCTGTTTCTATATTACCTTTAACGTCTATAGTATTATGTCCCACTTCAAAGGAGTATAAATATGGAGATTATGAAGTTACAAAAAGATGGGGTATAAAACGAGGCAACGACAAGATGAGAGAAGTTCTGTCATTACCAGATCCAATCCGTCCTAAAAAATATTCTTGGATGCTAGATCCCAATAATTTAGACCTTACAAAAACACCACACATTGGAAGGCGCGGAGAGTTAATATATTCAAAATTATACCCTAATAGCAAAGACATGAATCTAATATCTCCAAATCATAAATATGACTTTGAAGATGAGGACGGTATTATAGTAAATGTAAAAGCAAGCAAATCCGAGAACGGCGTTTGGGGATTTGGACTAGGATCTACATACAAAGAAAAAGGTTTTGAACATTCCTGTGACATTTACTCATGTATATGTATTGAACAGGACATGGTTTCAAAGGAGTATAGGATACCCTCACACATTTGGGGTAACAGACGTACTCTTAATATACACTCAACTGGTTTAAAATACCGAGATTACTTAGTACAAAGGGATCCTATAAGGTTAGAAGACCTAAATGTTACTAACAAAACTTTGACGTTTAGTACCCCAACAGACTTACCAGATTATAATCTTTTATCTGACCTCGAAAAAGAAGACTTAATACATAGGGTCTATCTAGATTTGCATAAATTAGATTTTCCATATTCTCAGGTCAAAAAGTCTATAGACAGAATACTTGGTCAAGTCATTTATAATGACCAAGAAATATCTTCTGTAGGCAATGATTTGTGTAAATCTGTTATGAAACATAGATATGAGACAAAAAATGCAGACCATATATCAGCCTTCGATGCATGGCATGATGAAAAACATTTGAAGAGGGCTATACGTTTCCAATTAAAATACAACAATCCTTGCACACCTTCCAGGGTGTTAAGAGCCTTAGAAGCAAACGTTAGGACTCCTACAAATTTTAGACCCGTTACTGCAAGACAATTAATAGACACATACTGTCCTGTTGGTGGAACCGTATTAGACCCTTGTGCAGGATGGGGCGGACGATTGCTTGGGGCGGCTTGCTCTTCAACAGCTTCTAAGTATATAGGCATAGATGTAGAACCTCGGACAGTAACAGGACTCAGACAATTGTCAAGTTTGATAGGTCCTTACCTATCTAAGGATTTTAGAACAGACCTAATAGAAAGTAGATCCGAATATATTTCTTTGAGTGAGTCTGTAGATTTGGTATTGACTTCTCCGCCATATTATAACGCGGAGATATATTCGGATCATCCAGACCAATCTTGTCATAGATATACTACTTATGAGTCTTGGTTAGAAGGATTTTTGGCTAAAATGATACAGAATGCTAGTTCTGTTCTTCGTTCGGGAGGATATTTCCTTCTAAACATAGCAGATGTTAAGAGAGGCAGGATCTTTTATCCTCTTGTACAAGACGCACATGATTTATTGATTAAGGCGGGTCTTTTAAAGACTGATAAATTGTTTTATCCTCTCAGGTCTTTAGGTGGCAAGAGGGAACCAGAGACTATTTGGGTGTTTAGACAATCTTAATTTACACCGGATCATTATATATTATTAATAATGTAAAGCTATATTACGAAAGTGGTACATATGTCTACAAAGAACCGATTAGACAAATTATCTTCAGAAATTAGACTAGCTTCATCTAGAGATCTAAACTACTATTTAGAATTATTTCAAACGGATGTCAAATCTACTTTATTAGAGTACCTAACAACTAATAAATCTGCTATTGAATTTGACCTTAAATTCTCTAATAGAAATGGTCTCATACTGAATTATGGTTTTATTACTAAGCCAGGGGTCGAATACTATGAGGTTAAACTAAATTTTGATTTTAACTCTGGTACGGTATTTGTTTCAGTTTTAAATAAGAAAAAAGAAGTAACTCTCAAAAAGGGCATTCAAATGAAAAACATCAAGGATGATGTAGAGTATACTATTTCTCTTATGTATGGCTTAATAGATAGATTGAAAAATTAGTGTATTATGGTTTACAGTTGCATAATCAATACAGATTGATTATGCTGTAGTCAGAATCATATATTAAGTATCCATCAACAGCTTTAACCTATCTATGGCATCTGGATTAGTAACATACCCAACAATAAGACATGCTTTTTCAATCTCCATCGACCATCCTCATTAATATATGTACATTGACTCCACGATTGATGTAGCTGTATTTCACATACCTTCAAGGGTCCATAATAACTTACATATTCTTCACTTAGAGTGTTTTTATTTATAAAGTAAAAGCCTCTTCAGAGGCTTTGAAAACAAAAGACTCTACCTCTCTGTAAGTCCCTATACTGGTATAGTTGTTGGCTAATACGTATGCTTTCATTTTAAATCTTCTTCTGACACTAATCTTCTATATCGAACCACTATATCGCTACCAGAGAATTGAGTACAATCATCACATACTCCTCTGTTTCTATTGATATGGCCTATCAAGTAGCGTTTGCCATCATCCAATTCTATTTGTATTCCAGGTTGAGCCAAACCTTTCTCTTGAAATGTTTCTTTGATTTTTCTTTCATATTCTTCTTCTAATGTATTTGATCTAGTTTTATAATCTAACATCTTTGGATGGCTGTCTTTCCAGACATATATAGTGGTGATTAATTCTAGGTCTTGTTTTAATTTATCAAGAGATAACTGGACATTTTCTTTATCGTGCCACTCTTCTATGTTTTGATAAGTCTTATGTTTCCCAAATAAAAGATAATCATCTAAAACGTCTGAAATATTCTTAGAGTACGAGTCTAATATCATATCAGGTGTAGTTTTAAACTCTTCTATCATTTCTTGAGATAGGTCAGGTTCTTCAGTATACTGGTATTCATAACCACTATAAGGTAAATTTAATTCTATCCATTGCATATCAATTACTCCTTTTATAGCATATAACCATGACAAGGAGGAATTATGTTAGTCATTTCTAGATTAAGGCATTTATCAAAAGCTTTAAAAGCATTTTCGTATGATGGTATAGGAGCCTATTTAAATTTATTTTGGTCGGATCTAAAGAAAGAATTATCTTCTATATTAGGGTCACACGCTCTTGAATTTAAGCTGGCCAAAACAGAATTTTCTAAGGATTTCGGTCGGTACTACCTAAAATCAAAAGATGGTGATTGGAAGATGATATTAAAATATTCACTTCTAACAGCGTGTAATGATCTTCCTACTTTAGACTTGGTTTTAATCAAAGACGACAAAAAAGAAGAATTCACTTCGACTGTTGATTTTACAAATATGTCTGATATATCTTCCGGGACAGTTAAAATATTAGATTATGCTATACAAGAGCTACGACGCAAACCGTGATACTTTCCGCATGGATATTAGAGCTACTCTCATTCCATCTACTGATACATGATTCTTTCGTTTATAGAAAGCTGTTCGCTGTCTAGGTGGAAGGTCCCCGGCCCCAGCTACCGCCATTCCATAACCGATAGTACGCTTAATAAAATTAAGCCAGTTGTTCTGAAGCCATGTCTCAAATCCTTCCAAGGTCATATGCTGTTCTTTACATACGACTTTAAAGACAGGCATAGCGTAGACATACTCTGACCTCTCTTTTACGACCTGCTCCTGATAATATTTGTAGATGGAAGCTGCTATTTTTACGTCAGTGTCGTTCATACGAGTCTCCTTTTATTAGGAACGTGTTTCTATCTTAGAAAATTAAGAGACCTATTACCTTTCATGAAGTTTTCTGTGTCCAGAGAGTATGAACCACACTATCAAAATAGGCCGTTATCAATTTAAGATCCTCATGAGAGATGGAGATACTACTATAAAGGGTAGTCATACTCCTCTTCCAAATTGGTGGGATGGTATTATACAGATCAATCATGTTGACTATGATGGTACCCCAAATTTTTGGACCCAATGGTTTGGAGACCACAGAGCTACTAGACATGACAAGTCTTGGTACAAAATTAGATCTAAAGACTACATCCTCATAGACGATAAGGTATATGATTTTGATATGAGCAGGTATAAGTATTATACCGTGTTAGCTATGACTACTTATATTGGGTCTGATGATAAGACTGCGCTAGCTATACGGATTGAGTTCTATCAATAAATTTTCTTTTTATGACGTGCTTCTAAAAATTTATTGAGGGGTATCCATGTCCACATCAAAAGATATATCCAAATTGGCATCTACTTTAAAAATCGCTCTCGAAATAGAAGATGGTGAGGTCTATAGCTTTACCTCTACCGCCAGAGGCGGACGTCCCGCCGAGGTCCATAATGTAATAGTAGTTTCGTTACAGAGTAAAGACCGCTGGAGATGTTACGAGTCAGGGGGTTCTAAGGGCAATCCAGAGGGCAAATGGACTGTACCTTCTCGTATGCTTCAGAAGGCTACGAAGAGATACACGGAGCCCCAGAAAGCTGACCTATACGCTGCTGGTAAAAAGGCTTGGGGAGAGTTAGATGCAAAACGTCAAGTGTATAAAGAGAAACGGAAAGAGGTATCTCAGACTCGTTATGACAAAGACTGGGTATCCAAATTAGACCGAACTACCATGTACGGGTGGTCAGGTGGCACTTTTGGAGTTGTACAAGGTAATTGGACAGGAGAGATAAAAGATGGTAAGGCTAAAATGATGCCTTCTGATCCTTATGGCTTTAAGAGGAATGTTAGAGCCGTTTGGGTCTTATTAGACAGAATCTTGGTTCGTTCAAGCTCTAGTAGTAGCATGTGGGTGCCTATAGTTTCGACCTGGTTCTGATATGACAAACCAAGATTTAGATAAGATCGCTACTAAACTAGCAGCCTCTACTATCGGCATACCAAATGTCAAGAGCATTAAATTTTTCACATCAGAAAAATTCGTAACCCGTGGGTCAAGTCCAGATTTTATATCCAAGGTAAAATTGACTTTGACTGTCCGTGTATTTTTTAAAGTTCTCGACAAAGAGTCAAAGAAGGTAATACCTTATGTATTGAATCTTGTTGAAGACAAGATAAAAAACGAAGAGAGACACTTCTTAAGCATAGATATTGTTTCTAAGATGAAAAACCCAGATAAGAGCACTAAAAGTATAGACGGGGTCTTGGTGGTTGAGTTTGTTTTCAAAGATTACTATGCTCTCCTTTTAAATTTAAAATCCGAAATAACAAATATATCCTCTCTCAATCTTTGACCCAGCCTATATTCTACTTGTAGTTTTCTCATATGATAAGGCTCTACTAGCCTCACATACAGGAGACACATATGCAAGAAACAAAAGAGTTTGTCGTAGTCCGAAATTTTCACATGGGGGAGATAACAGAGTCATTAAGTGCGGGTGAACGTTTACAGTTTGACGGCCAAAATATGATTCGTGTTTCCAATGGGAAACGTTATCAAGTTAATACTTTCCCACTCTTAGTTAAAGGTAGGTTGATAGCTGAGGATGATGGTACTGTTGAGTTTAAATCTGCTGCTCAAGTAAAACCTAGACAACCTACCTTAGCCGTTATCATTGAAGATCATAATGAATTGGTCGTTGCTGACATAAAACTACCAAATAAAATAGCTGGAAGAGATCGAAAACCTACAGAAGAGATAGCTTTATCTAAAACCATAGAGAACTCAAAAATTATTTATGATGAGCAACGAGTTGTAGGTAAGGCTAATGTACGAACGGCATCCAAACCTCAACCAGCCATAGCAAAACCATCTCGTATGGCAATAATCGAACAAGAGGAAGATGCAAGACCTGTAAGGCGTATACAAAATGCGCAAAACACTTTAACCAGTGCTTTACAGGCTGAAGGAATTGGACCTTTGACTAAAACAGGTACTAATATTATATCAGATACCAGCGACGGTATCGTAATAGCTAAAGTAAAAAGCTACGAGGAACGAAAAGCAGAATTAGCTAAAGCTGCGGTAGATGAGAGAAGAGCTTTAGCGGAGCCTATCATTGTAACAGAAGAAGAGCAAATGGCTCTGCAAGACGATATACGCTTAGCTCTGGCAAAGAGAGCTGGTCAAGTACCATCTGGAGTAAGGACATCTTCTGTTAAACCTGTTCCTTCAGAAAAAATTGAAGAAGCAGATGATGTTGTTGAAGAAATACCTACTGCATCAGGTACTTTGAAATTAGATTCCATGGGGTTCCCTATAGGTTTCCCACGAAATGATCATTGGAAGAAACGAATCGATTGGTGCAAAGCAAATAGAGATAATATAGACGCTTTACGTATTATATATACAAAGAGCACAGACAGTTTCAAGAGTCAAATGAACACTACTTTCATAGAATTAAATTTAGGACCATCTGTAGAGGTATAAAGGTGCATTACAAAGACGGATTCAATAAATTGGCTGCTTATACTATAGTAGCAGATATGACTAAATTATATCTGAATTATGATGAGTGTGACCTTTATATTATATTTAGAAGATCTGAAATTCTTATAGAAGACTTACTTAGGGCTAAAAGTTATTTAGCCTCCGTGGTTACAGACATTTTTAAATCACAGGAAGTTATTTACACTATAGAGATGAGTAAAAATAAACTTATTGCTTCTGTAGGCGGTATAAGATCGGATCAAATCTCTGACATACAAACAAAAATAGAGAATGATTCTAGGGTTCAGTTATTTTAAAAGGATAAATTATGGGACAAAGAGTACAGATACTTACATTCAGCGGATCTGTTTACATAAATACTGAATGGGAAATACATACCAGTACTGGGGTTGCATCTTTGACTAAAGTCAAAAATCAACAATTGTCTGGGAATGTAGCCTCTGATGGCTTACCCGTAAGAGATACAGAAGACCTTACATCTAATGGATATTTTGAAATAAGTTCTTCCTAACAAGTATATTACTAATCGACTTATATCTACTTACTTAAACATTTCCAAATATTTTCTACTTCAACAATTAAGGGGTATACCATGAGAACAAATTGTATAGGATTTATCGGGACTTTAGTAAAACCGATTAGATTAAGCCATGGACATGTAGCTGGTCGTATAGTTACCTTCAATAGTACAGACTATACGAATGGTGAAGGGGATCGTAAAAGCAACTTGGTAAGCGACACTTCAGGTAATAAGAATTATGGCCGCCCTGCCGTTAAAATAGCTGTTTCCTAATATTGGAGAAGGTAAATGGAGGAAAATTTATACATATCTGATGCAGCTCTAAAAGAGTACGAAAACCAAGATGTTTTTGGTACAATGGATGAATTCATAGAAGCAATGCCTCCAGCTACCCGATCCGTTCATATCTTACCTGAAGACATAGGGTCCCAAATAGAGTCTTATCAACCTATAGCAAGTGATGAGGGTCTATTTGGGCCTCTAACGCATACATTTACTCATGATACAGAAGCCCCTTTAGAAATAGATGATAAGTCTATGTGGCGAGTAGATGATGCTAAGAATTTACTAAAAGAACAAGGTATGAGAGATGAAACTCAAATAATTATGGGTCCATATAACAATGATCCTTATGAGTGGGATCATGGGACTTATAAAAATGACGGTGTTTCTTATCCTTCCGCTCCTGGGGACTTTGAAAATGATTATGCCAAAAACAATTTCTATAGAAAATTTTCTGACGTAGACCGAACATTATTAGCAGTATACAGAACCTATTCTAACCCGGTAATATTAACTCATAGAGGTTTTAAGACTGCCGCTCTTTGGAAAGACATAGTCACTAATTTAAATCAATCAGTTATTAAATCCTCCAAAGATTGTGAAGTACATTTAAAAAGGTCTGACTTGAAGAATAGCAGATGGACTTTTACTGTAAAATCTTCCAAATCCGATGATACACATACCGTACACCTAAAAGTGTCACCTAAAAAAGGATCTGTAAGAGTACAGAGTTTAGACTTGAAATTGGGTTGCTCCTGCGATTTCTGGAAATGGCAAGGTCCTGACCACCATGCTCAAAAACAAGGTTATTTAGATCGGGTGCCTAGATCAGATGGGTCTACCCCAGATGTAAGAGATCCCAAAGGTCATAACAGAGTTTGTAAACATGTGTATGCAGCCTCAGAACTATTCTTGAAATATTCTATGCCTAAGACATCCAGAACTGCTTCATTGTTTACGCGGTCTGAGTTACAAATTCCAAATACATCGGCTAATAGAAGATTAAAAAGCATTGGACTTAAACTTACAGGTTTAAGTTTAGATGACTTTGTTGACAGAGAAGCTTACAGCATAGGCTCTGAATTAATAGACATAAGTAATAATATATAGGAAACACATGCCAAGATATGATTTTAAATGCACTAATGATGAATGTGAGTTGGTACAAGAGTTTGTATTACGTATCTCAGAAAGCGACCAACTCATACCATGCAGTCATTGCAAGTCTGACATGAAACGAACTTTTATTGCAGCTAACTGGGAAGGCCAGATGGTTCTTCGGGGTGAGTGGCCAGGTAAACTAATGAAAGAAAATGGTTATAGACTAAAACGATCTGAGCAAATGGCCTTACGTCAAAAAGATAATCATTTCGTACCTACCCTAGCCCCAAATGTGGGCGGAGAAAGAACGGATTCTTGGGGTGATGCTAAAAAATTAGCGAGAGATAAAGGTTTAGATACTTCATATTATGATGACAAAGTAAGAGCCCTTAAAGGGACTAACGCTAAAGGAATATAATGATTTATAAAGACGGGTTCAATAAATCTTCTAGCAAGATAAAATTCACTTATTTTAGCTCCTATGGAAGAATAGTTCTGCAAGCACTTGCAGAAGGTATTTCTATGAAATCTCTCAATGAACTAGATTACGAAATGTTGGAAATATACCACAAATATGTGGGTTCATTGGGAACTCCTTTAAAGTATGGATCTAGCAAAATAGAAAAAATAGAAGGTCAAATATATTTAGTTATTAGGGGTGATTATAGACCTAGTGCGATAAGTACGAGTATAGGAGATAGAGCAAAGTCTGACCAAAGATTTGATTACTTTGAAAAGTAATCAAATCTTCACAATATTAGATTACTATAATAGTAGAGGACTAGATGGGCGATAGCATTATAAGAAAAACAGATGATTTGGTAGAGTTGATTCTAGATAAAAGAGCCGCTTCTATTCAATTCATAAAGGTACAAACCAGTCCAGACCTTATAACCTGGACTACTAGAAAAACCATTCTAGCTAAATCTTCTCCTCCGGTAGACTCTACAACTTATGCTACCTGGAGAGGTAAAGTTTTTGATAGGTTTGTTCCGTCTGTTTATTCTCTAACGGTCCCTTTCTTTCTCAGATTTAGAAATGTAACTGGGGGTTTTGGAGATGCTCCAATGGTAGATGGTGACATAAGTGATGTTTATGTTGCACACGAGGCGTCACGAGGATCAAATCACTTCTACGTATTTGAAGGAACGGCTCCACAAGGGGCGGCATTTGTTAACTCAACAAAAATAAACATACCTGCGGCTAGAGACTTTTCCATAAAGAACACGGATGGAGCCAGTGCTCTATCTATTGCCTTTAATGACTCAGGTGCCGAAGTAGAAGTAGCTACCGGAGCCACTTACTCTATAGGACCCTCTGTACGAGTAACTCGTATACGTGTACGTGGAGTAGGCGGAGACGCAGACTTCGAAATACGTCTAGCTACAGAATATTAACTCATAATCTTTTTGTAAATTCAATTCACAGAAATCTTTTTATTCAGGAGATACTTATGGCCTTTCAAAGCCTTTATATTCGGGTAACCAATTTAACTACTGCGACGTTGTATATCAACGACATCAATCAGGGCTTTGATGGTCAAGGTACAGCCCAAAGAGATCGTCGACCAGGCCCTTGTTATGTACCCGCAAGTAGCTTTGTGGATCTAACTTTAAGCTCAGATGTGTTACTAAGCTACGAGACCGGTTCAATAAGGAAACAAGTAGATGCTGGACATTTAAGTGTTTCCGGAGTAGCTGGAGGAATTCAGACTTGGACATGGCAGTATGACTATGCTTCTGACCTTGCAACTGTTGCTGCACATACTTTGAAAAAT
>Ga0208375_1000778_pt1 | contig 40863 bp, 32 predicted proteins | sample RifOxyD1_FD_184038 | JGI IMG/M metagenome (GOLD analysis project Ga0208375, IMG submission 184038) | Soil microbial communities from Rifle, Colorado - Rifle Oxygen_injection D1 (SPAdes) | ecosystem: Environmental > Terrestrial > Deep subsurface > Rock core/Sediment | place: Rifle, Colorado... | reverse complement strand
TGAACAATTCTTCCAAAATGGTTTTAAAATTTGGTCTTTTTGAGTTAAGTCCTGAACCAACGTCTGATAAAATTTCGTAACTAGGATATCTTTCTCTAAGGAAATTAATTTGGTTTTCCAATTCTGAAGATTGTTTTCTAGAGGAAACTCTTGCGTAACAAATATTTCTTTTTTCTTTAGTTCCTTTTGTTTCCATATAAAATCTGTAATGTCCTCCCTTGGTTTTTTTAAATTGAAGTTTTCCATCTTCGGCCCATCTTCTAAGTGTATCATCTGAAACTCCATAGAACTTAGTTGCTATACTTGAAGCAACGTACATCTTTTTTATTTAAATAAAAAAAAATTAAGTATAAAATTTTTTCAGATTTTAACCATATTGGATTTATTGGATTTATTTCAACAGAAAAAAAATTAAATTTAAGGTTTTATCTTATTATTCTTAATTTTATAATAATAATGTTAATAATTTTTTTTCTGGCATTTACCATTCAAATGATTCTTTCAGAAATAACATTATTTGTCTAACAACTATTGGTGGAATAGCATTTCCTATTTGAGTTATCACTTCGATATTTGTTCCTTCCATTTTAAATTCTTTTGGAAATCCTTGTATTTGTTTTAATTCGTTAATCGTGAATGTTCTGATATATTTTTTATTATTGGCAATATTTAAAATTGGAATAAATAATCTTGGCATCCTTCCATAAGTGCACAAAATAGTATGAGTAGGTTCATCAATATCTTCGATGCATGAATATGTTGATTTAATTCTCGATTTAAATGATAGTCCAGACGTATAAACAAAATTATAACATTTAGTTAAATTAGTTGCTGGATTTCCAGTTATTTGAATGTTATTATCGTTAATTATAAAATATTTATCCTGAGGTATCATATTCGATACATTAGCATTAGAAGTTATATCAATAGCATTTTCTAATGAAGGTTCGATAATGCTTTTTATCGAAATTTTTGGTTCTTTATTATAGTTATATATTTTTGTCATTACGTCAGAAATAATAATTTCATCTTCTGATCTATATATAAATAATAGTAATCGCTTTCTTTTCTGAGGAACTCCAAAACAACTGGCATCAACAATTATTGTTTTAAGTTTATATCCAATTTTGCCAACATCAACATTAATAGAATCGATAAATAAGTTTCCCTTTGATATTTCTCTCTTTAATAATCCTGGAACATTTTCTCCGATTGCTATTCTTGGTCTAACATAATTGATTACAGCGAGAAAATAACTATATAAGAATCCTCTCGAATCTGTCGAATCTTTTTTTCCAGCATGTGAAAATGTTTGACAAGGGAATCCTCCGAATATAACATCGATTTTATCCTTATATTGATCCAAATGATTTGTTGTGATTTTGGTGATATCATCGATAATTAAATTCGTTTCTGAAAAATTAGACAAATGAGTTCTTATAAATGTTTTTTCTATTTCCACGAAACCAACAACATTAAATCCAGCATTTTTCATTCCTAAATTATCTCCGCCCGCTCCAGAAAACAAACTAATTGCTGTTCTTATTTGTTTTGGTTCTATATTTAATTTGATTATATTATTTTCTAATGACTTATCCTCTTCTGAAATTATAATATTCATTGATGCATTTAATTTATGTAAATAAAAAAATATTTTTTAATTTTCAATTAGAAACCATTTCATGTTTTCTAAATTTTCAATTAATAAAGTAATATTAGATTAGATTATATTTGATAATTATTTTTAAATATTATTATTTTATCAATAATAGTTTTATTTTAAAGAAATAACGAAATAATTTATTTTAAAAAAATAATTTCGGTTTTTTTTGTTTTTCCAATATTTTTCTGCTTCATGTTCCATTAAAATTAATCGATTATAGTAATCTGGATATTCATTAATATGCGCTAATGCTATTTTCACAGTTGTTATCATATTATCATTAGTTATATTTGTTCTTAAATTTTCAAAACCATGTTCTAATTCAATTTCATAACCAATAACTAGATCAATTATATTAATGTTATTTAAATTTACATCCAATTCTTTAGCAATATTTTTAATTTCTTCAATTAATTTTTTTTTATCTTCCATTTTTTTATTCTTTTAATAAAAATAAATAAAAAAATGTCATCATTATATAATATTGAAGAATATTCAGAAATAAGTAAAATAATAATAAGTATATTAATATCTTTAATAATTATAATTATTTTTATTTTTATTGTTGATTTTTTTAATAAAAATGATTTTTATTCATTAAAAAATGTTTTAACAATTTCAATAAGTTCAATTATATTATTCACATTTATAAATCAATTAATTGATAAAAAAATTATGGTAATAAAAATTAATAAAAATTTAGAATTAATATAAAACACACTAAAAAATAATTGAAAATTTTTAAAGCAAATAAATCATATTTTTTTTACATTTTTTCGGAAATTGATTAAACTCAAATGATATTAACTAATAGATGTTATTTATTAAAAAAAAATTTTTTTTATTATAAATAAAATATATTTTAAATTTTTTTATAAGGAATGATTAAAGATTTATTATTACCATTAATTTTATTTTTATCTTTATTTAATTTTTTTATTCTGAATAAAATTTATGATTATTCAGTTGTTTTATCTTTAATCTTATCATCTAATTGTTTTTTCATTATAACATTTTATTTGTTTTTATTTTCTAGTGATTTTTTATCATTTCAATATAAATATAGATCTTATAATTCTAAAAATAAATATTTCAGAAAATATTTACCAACTCATTATTTTGTTGCTAAAACTTATGGGATCAAATCAAAAAATAGATATAAATCTCAATTATCATTTTCAATAAGTTCATTTTGTTCAAGCAAAGGTTCATCAACAAATAAATTATTAATAAATATTTGTTTATTTAATGCTTTTTTTCTGATATTAACAATTTTAAAAATTTATGAAAGTAAGTTAATTACTAATGAGATTAAATTAATATCTCTTTTAATTTCTCCAATAGGATTAATTTTGATAGGAAATGCGGAATCAATAAATCATAAATGGTCAATTTTTCATTATATAGGAGTTATAATATTTATGATTGGAACTTTAATATTTAAATTATTATTTCATATTAATTATTTATATATTTTTATTCCGATTATTAGTATGATTGTTTTTACTTTATTAAATATTTATTTATCTAAATCTTTTAAGGATAAAAAAGATAATTTAAATGGAAAAATATTTTCCGTATTAATGATCACTTTTGAAATATTAATCTTCATAATTGAATTATTAATTATTTATTTAAATTTTTAAAAAAATTATTTTTTTCTTTTAATTTTTTAAATAATTTTAAAAAAACAATATTCCTATTAAAAATAATTATTAATACAATTGCAAAAAGTAAAATTATCAAAAAATGAATAAACGTTTAAAAATTACAATTATTATATTTTCAATAATTACTGGAGGAACTTTTTTTATTATATTTGCATTATTTTATATTGGTTGTTATCTTCTGACGCTTTCACAATATTGGTCAGGTCGAATAACAGAAGACGCATTTGAAAGTAGTTATAGTTATAATTATTATAAAAAACAATTGATAAAAATTTGTTTATACATATTTTCAATAAGTTTTATTTATTATTTATTAAAACTTTTTAAAAGATCAATTATAAAAGATATAAAAATTAATTTAAATTTATCAAAAAAATAACATAATTAATTAATAATTTTTATATAATTATTTGAAACTATTATTTTTTTTAATATTATATTAAAAAAAACAAAGATTTGTTAGAATTGATAATAAATTTACATAAAAATAAAACTTATTAAAAATCTTTTTATTATAAAATTAAATATAAGAATCTTTTTATTTTAACAATTTTTTATCAATACTAGCCTTTTTTCTGAATAATGAGAGTTTAAACTTATTTAAAATTTTATTTTTAATTAGTGCAAGTGGTGAGATTCGAACTCACGTAGACTCTCGTCGGCAGATTTTAAGTCTGCTGCAGTTGTCCTCTGTGCCACACTTGCAATAGTTATATAAAAAAAAATTTAGTATAATTTAAGAATTTTAATAGTAAAGAATTTATGGATAAAATTTTATAATTTTTTAAAAATTTATTTAATATTTAAATTATTATTTCATGTTAATTATTTATATATTTTTATTCCGATTTTCAACATGATTATTGAACTTTTTCAAAGATTCAGAAAAAAATTTAAAATAAAAACCTTAAAAAAATTTACTTAATATTTTTTTTATTTAAAATAAAAATTTAAAAATGTCAGAAGATTATTCCTTATCAATTAAAAAAAAATCAAATATTTATAAATTAAATCAACCACAAAATTTTAATTTTTTTAATAAAATTTTTGATAAAAAAGATATATTCATAAATAAAGAAATTTTAATAAAAAATCAGAAAAAAGATAATGATTATATTTTAGATATTGATAAATTACAAATAAATTATAATATTGATGATAATATTAATTTATATGATACTATAATAATTTTTGATAATCTTCAAAAAATAAAAATTAATGAATTTGAAGAAGAATATTTTTTAATTTCTTATTTTAAATTAAATTTTAATCCAATTATAACATCATTTCTTGACCCTAAATATAATTTATTTATTAATGATAATGTTTCTAATATTGAGCAAATAAAAAATATATCGAGGTATGAAAGAATTTATTTAAATTTAAATTGTAATGAAATTAAAATGTTATTAGATTATAATTCATTAAGCAATGAGATTAAAAAATACATTTTAACTTTAACGATTTATAATAATTTTCGTTGTGTAGAAAAAAATAAAAATTTAATCTTAAATTTATATGGTCATAAAAAAGTAATCAATAAAAATATTGATATAGTTAATTTTAAGGGTAATACAAAAATATTAGAAATAGATTTTCCTAATGATGATTTGGATTATAAAGTTGTGAATATTGATTGTGAAACCGAAACATTAATTTTAAAAAATTTAATATTAGTTGATTTTCCGAAAAATGTTCAAAATTTTAATGGTAATAATTGTTTTTTCTTACATCCAAAAAAAATTAATTTTTCGTCAAATTTGATAAATTTAAATATTAATGTTTCAAATTTTATTTCTGAAATCACAAATTTTCCTGCTACTCTCCAGAAAATAAAAATTAAAAATAATAAAATTTCATATTTACAATCATTAATAAATAATAATTCAAATTATAAAAATGCTTTTCCTGGTTTAAATAAAGAAAATTTATCAGCATTAATATCATTAAATTCAAATGATATTATATCAAATATTCCATTTGTGGGAGGAAAAATAAATTCACAACAATTTAAAAAATTAAATTTAAATGAAGTTTTAGAAAATTCTAAAAAGGTTATGAATAATAATAAAGATTTTTCTTTAATTTTAAATCATAAAGCATGGTGTCAGAAAATAAAAATAAAAAATAGTGATGTAGATTATATTATATGTAATTCTGCTTATGTATTTCTTTCTGGATTTAAAATAAAATCAGATAAATATATACTTGATGGTATTGAACAATTAAAAATTCATGAAGCAAAATTTAATAATTTATTAATTTTTAATAATATAAAATTTATAAATAGCATAGATTTATCCGATTGTATTATTCCACCAATTTTTTCTTTAAAAACAAAATGTAATAAAATTAATCTAAATAATACTGATATTAAAAAAATAGATATTTTTGCTAATGAAATTTATTGTGATAATTGTAAAAATTTTAAAGAATTAATTTTTGATAAACCCATAAAAACTATTTATTCTAGAAATAACAGATTTAATGAAATTTCATTAGAAAATATTAATAATATTTTTCTGAATGGCTCTTTAATATGCGTCGCGAGCCCGCGCGAGGGCTCATTTATTGAAACTTTAGATAATACACAAAATTATATTCCATTAATTATTCCAAATGATATTTTAAATAGAAATATTGATATTTCTAATACAAATTTTACATTTATTGATGGAAAATGTAATGAATTAATTGCTCGACAATTGATTTCATCAATTAGTTTTTCTGAAAAATCAGAATTTAATAATCTCATTTTAGATGAAAGTTCAATATCAGGAATAAAAAATAATAATATAATATTATTACCAAAATGTAAAAAATTAAGTATTTGTTTATCTTTTTCAAATTTAGAATTACTTGATTTAAATGATAATTTAAAAAATGGTTTAGAAGAATTAAGAATTTATGATTGTAAGATAAAAAAAATAAAATTAGATAATACTATAATTTTAAATGATTATAAACCAATAATTACTTTTAATGATTATGAGGAAAATGTTTAATTTAATATTTGTATTCTAAATTGTAATTTTTTTTTATTAATTCTTTTAATTTTTCTTCTTCAATGTATTGTTTTTTGTATTCAGATTCTACATAATCTAAAATAGGAGTATTTGAATAAGTATTTGAATAATTATTTATATATAATTTTAATTCTATAATATCTTCAATATTTTTATTATCCGTATCACTACAATATAAATCTATTAGATTTATAAGTGAGCCATAAAATTTATATTCTGAATACCAATCTCCAAAATCATAATTAGTTGTTTTAAATTTCCATAAAAGATATTTAATATAAATTATACCTTCTGTTGGTGTAATATTTTTTTTAGTTTCTTCATTTTGTTCATCATAATATATTATAAAATAATATAAAAATAGGCCAAAATTATCTTCATTTATTAAAGCGCCAATAGCAATTTTTAGTTCATTAATATTATTACATTTTTTTGTTAAATTAATTAATATTTTTAAAAAATCTATATTTTTTGTTATTAAAAAGTTTTTGTTATTATTATAATAATTTTCTAAAAAATTTATAAATAATTTAAAATCTTCTATATTTTCATCATTATTAAATATTTCAACTATGTTTTTTGAGTCCATTTTTATAAATACTTTGTTTTTAAATTTTAAATTATTAATTTAATAATCATTTTTTTAAAATAATTAAATTATAATACAAAATTTGTAATATATAAAATAAATGATTTTTATCAAAAAAAATATTTATTATAAAATTAAATTAGATTTAAATAAAATCTAAAATATGATTTAATTTTGAAAAGAAGTTATAAATGATTTTATTTTCATAATATCTCTAATATTTTTATTATTTGTATTATTTATATCATTACAATATAAATTTATAAGATTTATAAGTGATTCATAATAATTGTAATCTGTGAAATAGTTATCTCCAAAATTATAATTTTTTTTTCCCCATTGCCATAAAAGAAATTTAGTATAAATTATATTTTCTGCTGATACAATTTTTTTCTTATTTTTTTCATTTTGATTATCATAATACATTGTAAAATAAGATAAAAATGGTTTAAAATTTCCATTAAATATTAACTTATCAATATAAATTCCTAATTTATTAATATCGTTGTTATATTTTTTTGTTAAATTTATTAATATTTTTAAAAAATCTATATTTTTTATTGATAATGAGTCTATGTTATTATTATAATAATTTTCTAAAAAATTTATAAATAATTTAAATTTTTCCATATTTTCATCATTAATAAATATTGTAGTTATATTTTCTTTACTATCAAATATTTCAACTATGGTTTTTGAGCTCATTTTTATGAATACTTTGTTTTTAAATTTTAAATTATTAATTTAATAATTGTTTTTTTAATTTTGATTAAAAAATTGATTTTATATTTTAGAATTAAATTATTATTGTTCATTTTTATTTTAAAAATGATTTCGGCATTAATTAAGAAATGTATCAATCAAAAAATTAATTCGATTAAAATTTTATATAAAAATATCGAAAAATATGATAAAACATTTATTTATAATACAGAATTTGTAATATATAAAGCAAATGATTTTTATAAAAAAAAATATGTTTATTTTGATTTAACAAATTTTGTTAAAGATAAAAATATTTATTATAAAACTAAATTAATTGAAAGTTATGAAAAAAATAATGAAAATGATGATTATTCTAAAGAAATTTTTAATTATAAATGGGTAAATATTTTAGATGGAGAAAAATTTATAGAAAATTTAATGTATTATATGTATATATTTTATATTTTTGAATCTAAACCTAATGAATCAGAGATAAAAATTAATATTAAAAAATTAATAGAAAATTATCATCCATATTTTGATGATTTATTTGATTTTATTTTGCCGTTTGAAAAAAAATTTACCTTTATTTATTCAAATAAATTAAATATAACATCATCGTCTAAATTGTTTCATTTACTTGGTTATTCAAATTATATAAAAAATCGTCAATATTTTCTGAATAATAATAAAAACTTTAATGATGATTTTTATTTAACATTTTTAAGCGAAGATAATTATCATAATCCATTTAAATTTATAATTAATAAAAATATTTATATTCAAAATATAATCGATGAATCAAAAAAAAATACCAATTCATTTTATGATTTTCTTATTGTATTAATAAATAATTTTAATCCAATTTTTATAACTATTAATTTATTTATAAATGAATTTAATAAAATAATAAATAATAAATTTAATTCAAATGAAATTAAAGAAAATAATGACAAATTAAAATTATTTTTCTCTGATATTATAAATTTTTATATAGATATGATGAAAATAATAAAAAATTTTGAAAAAAAAAATGAATTAATCAAAAAAATTAATTTTATTTATAATGAATTATTTTTAAATTATTTATCTGAAATAAAAAATATTGATTTAATAAAATGTCTTATTAAAGAAACATCAGAAAAAAAAAATAAATCATTATTTATTATTATTTATAATCAATTATTTGATAATGAAAAAATTGAATTAAATATTTATTCTGAATTAACAAATAAATATAAAAAAATTTATGAAGATAATAAATTAAAATATAATAATAATTTTAAAAATGATATCTCTTTAAATGAACCAAAAAATATTTATAAAGTAATTATTAATGAAAAAAATTATATTTTAAATAGAAAAAAAAAATTTAATGGTTATTATAATGAATATAACTTTTGTTTTGATGGCCATATAAATAAAATAAAATTAAAAATTGATAAAATCAATAAACTTATTATAAATAATAAAAAAATTGATATGTGTGTTGTAAAAAATAATAAAATTAATATATTTATTAAAATTATGAAAAATATTGAATATATGTTAGAAATAATTAATATTGAAAAAAATTTTAATATTGAAAAAATATTTCCTCAATATTTAATAATAAGAAATCAAGCAATTTATAATTCTATTAAATTTAGAGATAATGCTTCGAAATTATTTTCTTTAAAACATATAATTTGTGTTAATTCATTATCAGAGGAAAAATTTTTAATTAAAAATGTATTAAATTATAAAGTTATAGATAATCCTTTTATTCCTTATCCTGATTTTAATCAAAATGAAAATATTAATGAATTTTCAGAAAAAAATATTGATAATTATAAATTAACTCTTTCTGAAAAAACAATTGATGAAATAATTAAATTCAATGAATTATGCTATAGTATATTAGATATAAAAAATTTTATGTATAGATTTATGGAAAATTCATTTAAATTAAAAAATAATTATGAAGATAATAATGATTCATATCTAATTATTGAAATTTGTAGAACATTAGAATTATTAATATATTGTAAAATAAAATTAAATTTAATTTAAATTAATTATTTTATTTTTTAATTTAATTTTTTTTTACATTAATATAATAATGTTTTTTTAAAAATTAGTTTTTCTTTTTTAAAGATAAAAAAGAAATAATTGTTTAATAAAAAACAATGAGTTTTAAATTTTCAAAAGAGCCAGTAAAAGAAATTTCTAAAATTACTTTTAATGTTGTATCACAAGAATATATTAGTAAATTGCCTATTAAAATACAAAATTCAGAATTATTTAACAAGAACCAAGAAGTTCCAGCAGGTCTTTTCGATTTAAAAATGGGAGTATCATCATCATATGGCAATTCATGTGAATTATGTAAAAATGGAAAAAATACTTATGACAAATGTCCAGGACATTTTGGTTATATTGATTTAATTGTTGATATTTATAACCCATTGTTTATAATTTATATTGTAAATTTATTAAGAATTTTATGTCCATTTTGTAGTCATCTTTTATACTATGTTGATTGGGAAAGTAATGAAATTAAAAATCTTCAAAGTGATATAACGAGTTTTATTTATAAAAATTTTATTAAAACAAATCAGAGATTGATTAAAGATAATTTTAAATGTCCAAATTGTGGTCAAGAATCACCATTTAATCATTCAAAAATAAGATATAAAAATACAAAAAGTTCAGGTCCAAATTCTATAGCATTATTAGATGTTATGATAGAAGCAGAATTAAATAAAAATATTATTAATTCAGATGAAACAAGAAAAATAATTTTACCAATTGAAGCAAAAGCAATTATTAGTAATATACCAAATGATCTTTTAATTAATCTTCATTATTCTGATAAAAATCATCCAAAAAATATGATAATGCGTTATCTTCCAGTTTTACCACCAGTTGCTAGACCAATGATTCAACAATCTTCAGGACAAAAAAATGAAAATCCATTGACTACTGCTTATAAAACTATAATTAATTATGTAATGAGTTTAGGTTCAGAAATAAAAAAAACACAAGTTGAAAATGATAAATTATTTGGTAAAAAACAAATTAAATATAATGAAGCATCTAAAAACATTTCTAGTAGAAGTGATTATGAAGAAAAAGTTAAAATTTTAACTTTAATGGTTCACTATTTATTTGATTCTGGAACATATAAAAAAATTGAAAAAAGTGATTTACAAAAATTAATGAATGGTTTGAATGATCAAAAAAAAATGTTTAGACAATTAGTTTCACAAAAAGAAGGATTAATAATATCAAAAGTAATGTCAAAACGTCAAGATCGTTGTGCAAGAACTGTTATTTCTTGCGAGGTTATGTTTTCTATTGATCAAATAGGAGTTCCTATAAAAATTGCTTCAATTTTAACTATTCCTGAAAAAGTCACATCATCAAACATTAATAGATTAAGACTTGCTATTTTAAATAATGCTAGATATCCTGGAGCACGTCATTATTATAAAAAAGATGGTTCTGGACCATTTGTTATTTTAGCTAAAACAGCAAAAAATATTGTTTTAGAAGTTGGAGATGTTGTTGAACGTCATTTACTAAATAATGATATTGTTATAATGAATAGGCAACCTTCTTTAGGTCGTTATTCTTTTCTTTCATTTAGAGCAAAAATAGTTGATAGTAAAACATTTAGATTACCAGCATCAGTATGTAAACCTTTTAATGCAGATTTTGATGGAGATGAAATGAATTTATTTTTACCTGTTACACCAATCGCAATAACAGAAGCAAAATACCTTTTATCTGTAAAACGAAATATGTTTTCAGAAGAAACAGGAGAAATGCACATAACACCTACAAAAGATACTCCATTATCAATTTTTTATCTGACTCAAGATGAAACATTTTTAACTTTTGTTGATTTTCATTTTGTAACCAGATTAGTTTCTCACAAATTTAAACCATTTCCTTCTCCAACTAAAATAGTTAATGGTCATCAATATTGGTCAGGAAGAACAGTTTTTTCTTATATTTTGCCGAAATTTTCAATGAATTATTATAATGATAAATTATCTACTTCTAGGCAAAGCGATAAAAATATTATAATTAAAAATGGATTATTAATTTCTGGAGTTATAAACGTTAATGCTTTAAATAAAATTTATGAAAGAATAAATAATAATGATCTTAAACATGATTTACTTTTTAATTTCGTTAATGATATAGCAAAATTATCATGTGCTTTTACTGTAATACATGGCGCTTCTTGCGGTATAGATGATATTTATTTAGATAATAAAGAAGTTAAATCAACAGTTCAAAGTGGAATGGAATTAGCAAAAAAAGATATTAGAAAATATGTTAAAGATGTTATAACAGGAAAACATATATTTTCTGCTAATAGAGATTCATTTGTTGAATTTGGAATGCATGCGACTTCAACTTTAGATTCAGCACGTATTAAATTAACCGTTGATAATATCATTCCATATTTAAGAAGTAAATCAGAAAAAAATCAATATCTTGCTATGTCTGAATCTGGTTCTGCTGGTTCTGATATGTATTTAAGTCGTGCTATTTTATCTATCGGTTCTCAACTTCTTAATGGAAAAATAATTCCCTTTACATTTAATGGTAGAATGCTTCCATATTTTAGAGCAGGTGATTTAGAACCTGAAAATTTTGGTTTTATTGAATCATCACTCGTAAAAGGAATGACAATTCCTGGTGAATTTGTTTCTGCTGTATCTGGAAGACGTGGAAAAGCAGATCAAAAAGATGAAACGGCAAATGCTGGATATATGGCAAAAAGAACAATTAGAAATACAGAAAATATAGTTGCTAGAGAAAAATCAATGATTAAATTATCTGGTGGAGAAATTATACAACTTGTTTATGGTGTTGATGGTTTTTCTCCTGGTTGCACTTTACAAAATAAATATATATTTAATAAAATAGATTTTAATAATGTAAAACAAATGGTTCAATACAATGATTCAGAAACAACAAAATATAAAATTAAAGAATTAGCAGATATAGAATTACAAACAATATTAGACGATAGAGAATATTTTTACATTAATTATTGTAATTCAGGAGTTAATCAATATTTAACATCAATTCCATTACTTGCGCCTCTTAATATTTCTGATATAATAACTCAAATAAAAGATCAAACTGAAGATTCAGAAAAAAATGAACCATCTTTAACTCCTTATGATGCAATTAAAATGGTAACTAATTTTATCGAATCAATACCAAAAATCATTTCTAATGATGATAAATCATCAGAAGCAATTAAACTTGGAATTAAACCATTCATTATTTATCTTAGGTCAATTTTATACAGTAAAAATATTAGTTTTATTCTGAAATTAACATCAACTCAACTTAAATTGATTTTTGATTTAACAACAGCAAAAATTCGTTCAGCAATGGTTGAATATGGTTCTATGATTGGTATTAATGCTGCAACATCAATTGCTCATTTTTTAACTCAACTAACAATTGATTCATTTCATTTTAGCGTTTTAGGAACTGCTCAAGAAACTTCACCTTTAAAAAGACTTACAGAATTAGTTGGAGCAACTTCAAGAATGGAAAAACCATTTTATAATATTATGTGTTCTGATGATTCAGATTCAATTCAAATTCTTGAATTATTAAATTCAATTGAATCATTTTATTTAAAAGATTATTATGAAGGTATGGAAATAATTTATTTTAAAAATATTAAAAAATCATCAGATGAAGCAATTAAAGAATATTTTAAATCATATCCTAACCCAATTAATCCTGAAGATTATAATTCAACAGTTTTAAAAGTTTTCATAAAACGAAAAATATTATATCAGAAAGGAATAGATTTAAATTATATTAAAGCTAAAATTGAAAATTTTTTTCCGAATCTTAGTATTATTGTTTCTGATTCAAATATTTATTCTCCATATTTATTTATATTTATAACAAAAAATTTAGAAAAAACTTTATTAAAAAAATTCTATAATGAATTTAATATTGTTTATACTTATAGAAATTTTTTCTCGAAATTAATTAATTTTAATCTAGCAGATCATGGTTATTTAACAGATGTGTTTGTTAAAGATTTAGATTATGAAATTTATAATAAAGAATCTCAAAATGTCGAAACAGTTAAAAAACATATTATAAATGGAATCAACAGAGAAAAATATATTCTTTCTGAACTTTTAACATTAGAACATACTAATCCTTATTATACTACAACAAATGATATTAAAGATGTTTATCAAACATTTGGAGTTGAAGCAGCAAAAAAGAAATTCATTGAAGAATTTATGGCATTATTAATAAAAGCAAATGATAAAATTAATAAAAAACATATTATAGTTTTTGCTGATAGTTTGTTTAGAAATGGGATTCAATTAGCAGCATCATCAGAAGGATTAAGAAAATCAGATACAAGTTTAGTTGGACTTTTAACTTTCGAACGTTTATTAAAATATATAACTATTGCATGTAGAGAAAATAAAGAAACTTCTACTGATGATGTAGCATCATCTATTTTAACATCTCAAATACCAAAATATGGAGGTTTAGGAAAAGAAAATGTTTTTGTAATCAAAAATAAAGATGAAACTAAACAAAATAAATCAGAAGAAAATATAAGTTTAGATGAAATTATAGATTTTAGTAATTTTATTTAAAAAAAATGATTTTTTATTTTTTTTTAAAAATAAATTACCAATTAAGTATAAATAAAAAATGAGCGAAAAAATTAATATCATTTTATGACAATTTTAATGTTCCAAATATATGAAAGGATATAAACAAAAAACAAAAGTAAGATTTAAAAATAATGAACTATAAATAATTTAAATTAAATCTTAATTAAATAAATTTTTATAAAAAAATTTTTGAATATTTTTTTTGCTTTATTAAAAAATTCAGATTAATAAAAATAATAAAAAAAATGATTGAATTATTTTCATCTCAAAATATTTATATTCAATATACTATACTTATTTTAATTTATCTCATTATAGCATTTGTTGTGTTATTAGTTTTTGGTTATACTTCATATAAATATTATCCTAGCAATGGATGGGGAAATATTTTCGGAATCTTATTTTCTGCAGCAATAATTTATCTTTCTCATGAATTTATTTTAAATAAATTCAGTATTATTGGGCAAATAAATACATTTTAAAAAAAATAATTTAATTTTATTCTATTTTTTTTTAATAAAAGATAAAAAAATCATAATTTATTAAATTTTTATTTCTAAAATAAATGAAATGGCTACAGCATTAGGAATTAATTATGCCGATATTATTCTTAATGAAGATATAAAAAAGAAAAAAACTTTTACAAAATCATTAGATATTTCAATAAATGAAATTATAGTAAATCTAAAAAAATTATTTCCAAACTGGGATGAAGAAAAGATAAATTCTATTTCAAAATTTGTTTTTTCAGCAGAAAATGATAAAATAATATTAAATAATTTTATTTCTAATATTGAACTTATAAGAAAAAATAAAATAAAAACTCCAAATGGAGAAAAATTTATTTATCCAAATTCAGATCAATTTATTAATTTTTTAAATATGAGTCTTGATTCAACAACATTAATTTATAATTTTTATAAAAATTACAATTGGCTTAAAAATATAAATGAAAATTATATTTCTGATGATTCTTATCTATTTTCAGAAAAACAAATATATAATAATAATTATATTTCACAATTTACAATTTTAGCACCTCAATTAGTTAAATATAATAATTATTTATTGGGGAAAAATTATATTTATAGTAAAAATAATAAAATTCATCCATTTGTAAATCAAATTTATGGTCAATTAAATGATTTTGATATCAATTATAAAATTCAAGACAAACAATCTCTTATTCCCATTGAAGATATTTATATTAAACCATGGTCAGAATTAAAATTTACAAAATTTAAATCATCAATTTTTGCTGAATCAGATAAATTCAAAACAATAATCAATAAAAAAAATTTAAATATTAATGATATATTTTTATCTGAAAATAATGGTGAATTATTAATTTCTTATCTTTTTAATGATTCAATAGAAAATATTCAAAATATTAATAGATATTTAAATTATTGGAATTTTTTTAAAAATAAAATTCATAGTGAAATTGAAAATAAAAAATTAATTAAAAAAATTTTATATATATTTGTTATAGATATTTTATCTCCTGAAAGAATAATAGAATTAAATAAACTTTTTGACAAAAAAAAAATTAATTTAAAAGAATTTTTAACAAAAAATGAAATAAAAAAATTAAAAGATATTTTAAAAATTTATAAAAATAATCATGAAATAAGTAAAAATCAAGAATGTGGAAATTATTTATCATTCAGAAATAATATTACACCATCAAATGTTAAACATAAATTTAACAAAATATGGAAATCATTAAAAGGAAAATTAATGTTAAATGAAAATTATCAATATGAAATTTTAGATATTAATTGTTCAGGTTTAAAAATCATGTGTCGTCATGAAAAAGATTTATATATTGATAAAAAATCGATGTCAGAAATAATTAATGATTATGGTGTTGAAAATAATGATTCTATAAATTGTAAATATTGTGGTTTAAAATTATTAACTAAACTTATGAAAAGTGTTGAAGAATATGACGATAATAATCAACTTATAACTTATGAAATAACTGACGAAAATAAAATAATAAATATAAATTTTTTATTTTCTATTTTATTTATGATTGAAAATTTAATAACAAAACATATAGGATTTTCTGCCAGATATGCTTTTAATAAAATTTCAAAATATGTATCGAAAAAACATTCAGAAATATCAATGTCTAAAAATTATTCAGCATTAGAAATAGATTATATTGCTAATTATTATTCTGTTATGTTTGTTTCTGCATTTTTTATTAAATTGATCATGAAAAAATTAATTAAATTAGAAAGGTTAGGTAATATTAAAACAGAAAAAGATTTAATAACTTTTTTTCTGAAAGTTATGCGCCCTCGTTTAGGATTTATTGAAGATAATGATTTTATAAAAGATTTAAAATTAACACTTAAATTAATTCCCGATTTTGAAATTGCTTTATTAAATTCTGAAAAATCAAAATCCATATATTCTGAAACCGAACAATATAACAATACAATAAATTTTTTTAATAAAATAAAATTAATTAAAGAAGGACCATTAAATTTAGCAAAAAATGAATTATTAAAACAAAATGATTTTATTAATAATATTGATAAATTAGATATAACTAAAATTTATGCTTTTTATTCTGAAGATAGAGCACAACCAAAACATATTTTTAATTTTAAAAATTATAAAGATTATAAATTTCATTTTAAACCAAAAAAACAATATGATACTTCATTTTATAATTCAAACACATTTTGTTCGAAAACAAAAAAACCATGTATTATTGACTATGTAATTATTTTAGAACAAAAAATTATATTTAAAATTTATCAATCTATTATTAAATCTATTTCTGAATATAAAGGAATAGAAATGGAAATAATTTATGGTTATTTAGCAAAAAATAATAATATTAAATTATCTATAAATGAATTTTTGTCTGTTCCAAAATATTATTGTGAAATTTGTAATACTGAAATACATTTTGATAAATTTAATTTAGATATAAAAATAAAAGATGATAGTATATTTTCAGAAGAAAAAATTACATTAAATTCAAAAGATGTTGAAGAAATAAATATGAAAACAAAAAAAATTATGGAAAATATTAAAAGTATTAAAATTAATATAATATCAGATCTTGATTTAAAAATTTGTTCTGATTTTTTAGGTTCAAATAAAAAATGGAATATGAATATTTCTCAAATTACTAATTTTTTAATAAATATTGGAGGAATGAAAGATTTTATTAGTTATCAACGTTTAAAATATTATTTTTATTTAACGATTTTTTCTGCTTATCAAATATCAGAAAAAAAAGTTTTAAATGCTAATACAGAAAAAATTATTAATGATTTTAATATAGAAATATCTAAAAAATATTTATATTATAAAGATATTAATATTAGTTTAAAAATATTATTAATTTCATTATTGGCAAATTTAATAAATGAATCTAAAAATCCAAATGAAAAGTTAATTTTATATGATACTTTTTTTAATATCAGAAATAATGAAATTCTTTATGATAATATTTCTTTATCTGATTTTAAAAATCTAAAATCAAGAATAGAAGAAAATTTAGTTAATTTTAATGCTATTAAAAATAAAATTGTGTCAAATCCAACTGGTAAAAATATAACTGAAGGTTTAGATAAATTTACAGAAGAATTAAATGAAAATATGGTTGTCGAAAATGCGGGTTTAATAATTCAAACAGAACCAGAACAAAACATTAAAACAAAAGAAGAAATAGATGATGAATTAATGAATAATGATGATGGAGCAGATGATAATGAACCTGAAAATTAATTTAAAACAATAAAAAATTTTAATTATAGAAAAAAATAAGAATTAAATTTAAATCATATTTTTTTTATTTATTAAAATAAAATGTTCGGGACAATTACTTTGTTAATTATTTTAATTATTATTTTAATTATTTATTTTATAACTAATAAATCTAAACATAAAAATGAAAAAGAATTAATAGATGTTATTTCATCAAAACTAAATCCAAATAAAATAACATTAGTCGGAAAAAAAAAATATAAAGGATTTATTATGAATAATGATTTTTCAATTAAGCCATCTAATAATGTTAAATCTTCTATTCTTATTCCTGAAAAATTAAAAAAATCCATAACTTCATTATGCTCTCATCCAATTTCTCCTGAAGAATATGTATTTTTATTTGATTCAGAAAAAAAAATAGTTTATACATATGATTTTATTAAAGATAAAATAATAAAAGTTGAACCTATAAGTGTTTATACAAAAGAACCAAATGTAAATGTTAGTGCTGCAACAACTTGTCCGATATTTAATAGACCATCATTATTAATTTTTGATGAAATTAGTGGCTATTATTATATTTATGTATTTGCTTATAATGATGTTATTGAAAAAGGAACTACTAGATTACGCTGGCCAAATATTCCTAATACTTGTAAAATAGGTGCGGCTGATTATATTGATCAAAATACTTATGCAGATATTAATTTGCCATTACTTTTAATCAATGAAGATTTTGATAAATATTTGGTTATTAGCCTAGAAAATGGAGATATATTAAATAGTGGAAAATTTGAAATTTAAATTAATTTTTATTTCTGATATAAATTTTTTATTAAAAAACAAATTTTTTTTTTACAATTAAAATGAAAAATAATAATAATCAAACATTTGTAAATTTAACAAATTTAACAACCTGTAATTTTTTAAAACGAAATAAAAAAGAAAATCTACTTAATAATATTAAGGCAAATATATTTTATTATAGTTCTGCCTTAAATGAAATTGAATGTATTAATATTATTAACAATAAAGTATCTTTAGAATCATCTATTGATATAAATAATCCATTTTTTATAATTTTTAATAATTCTGAGACTTGTGAAATATTTGAATTTGACACAAAAAAAAATATTTCAAATTATGATGATAAAAATTTAAATGATTTTAAATCTCAGCATTTAGAAAATTGTTTTAATAAATATAATGATTTTAAAATTAATAATTTACTTTATCCATTAATTCATTTAATTATTTTATATAACAAAAAACAATTTATTAAAAAGATTTTAAAATATGAGCCCAATATTTTTATTTTGAATTATGAACGAGAAACATTTTTAAATAATATTGATTTATCATTACAATCTGACCTACATTTAAAATATACAGTTAAACTTATTGAATATGAAGAAAAAATTAATTTTGGAAAACGCTCTTTTTTAATTGATAAATTTTTTCATAATCCAGAAAGATCATTATATTTATATTTTGATTTGTTATGCGAAAATAAAATTTTAAATAATGAAGATATTATTGTTATAAATGACATACTTTTTAATAGTATTATTAATGACACTACTTATTCTGGATTATTTATGAATTATATAAAAACATATTTCAATAAAGAAAATTTTAAATTGAAAGATTTTCAGAGAAAAAAATTAAAAAAACAAATTGTAAATAACTTAGATTTACAACTAATTTTAGATGAAAAAATGTTGAAGCCATTTTCAAATATAAAAACAAATTTTTATACAGAAAAAGCATCAAAAATTTTTGTAAATTCAGAAAATAAAATTGATATAAATTATAATATTAATTTTGGTTTAAATTATTTGAATACAATTTTCTTAGAGGATAATGAAGATCTTGATATTAATCAATTATACTTTTTTATTCCTGAAAAAGGATTTAAATTTGGATTAAAAGATAAAATACTTGAAAATAACAATTTCGATAAACTTAAATTAATATCATTATTTTTATTTTTATATTATAAATTTTATTATACGAAAGAAAATATTAAAGAAAATGATATTGAAATTCAAAAACAAAATGATGAAAATTTTTTAGTTAAACTACTGATAATAAAAGATTCTATAATTAATAAAAATATAGATTTATTAAAAAAAACTTTTTCTGAAGAATTATTTAATTGGTATAATGAATATATGATGAAAAAAAATAATACTATATCAACTGAATTATCCATACCATTATCATTTGATGTTGCTAAAAATAATTTTAATTTAAAAACAATAAATAATATTTATACAAAAGATAATAATTATATTATACTTAAATCATTTGATGATTGCTTTTTATTTTCTAAATTATTACATATAGAACAATTAACTTATTCTCTTTCTAATTTAATATCTTTTGAAAATTATTTCAAAAAAGGGAAAGAAATATATATAGATAAAATATTTATAGCATTATTATTTAAAAATTTTAATATTTTGGTTGATTGTGATCTAGATAAAATATATGATGATAATCTTTCTTATCTAGATAAACTTCATTTATTTTCTTTTATAAAAAAATCTAATTTTTCAAATTTATATTATTTTCTATTAATTAATTCTTATAATTCTTATTCGATAAATTATTCAAAAATATTAAAAAATATAATTCTTTCTGATATAAATAAATTTATTAAAAACTTTGGTTCTAAATTATTTCCAAATTTATTATATTTTACTGATCTTAAAAATAATTCCTTAACTTATTATCTATATAATAATTAAAAAATGAATTTTTATTATTTTTTTTAAAAAAATGAACAACATTAAAAATATTTATTTTGTTAATAAAGAAAATGAAGAATATTTAATAAAAAATCCAATTAGATTTTTAAAATTACAACTTAAACCTTTTATTTCTGATAGAATTGAAAATGAAACAGAAATAAAATATAATTTATATTCTGAAATACATTTTTTTAAATATTTTGTTCCGAATAATAAAAAAACTTTAGAAATAATAAATTTTCTTGATACGGCAAATGAAAAAGTATTATTAGGAGAAAATAAAGACAATATTAATTATTTAAATGAATATGAGATATATGTTAAAAATTTATGGTTTTCATTAGAAGAACCAGTTATAGTTGTATTTGATGATGATAATTTTTATTTAGTCAGAAATAAAAAACATTTTAAATTATTTATAACATTAGATACCTTAGATAATTCAAAATTATATGAATATAAAAAATTAAATGTAAATGGAAAATTATATAATTTTATTTCTAAAACAATGCCAAAAAATAATCCATCTTTAATTTTTCTTAAAAATGCACCAAATAATATTAATAAAATTGAAACTTTAGAAGCAATAAAATATTTTGATGAAAATGAATATCTGAATAATTTATCATTTATTATAAATAAAAATCGTAAATTAAATAATGAAAGTAAAATATTAAAAAATGAAGAAGGATTTAACGAACCAAAAATAGTTTTTAATTCTGAACTAATGATGGATGTTTTTGAATATTTTATGGTTAAAAGAAAAACTCATATAAAAAATAAATATTTCGACAAAATTATTAAAGATTATAATTTTTTACATGATGAAATAAATAGCACCTCTTTTGATAATTTGAAAATTAATAATTTATTTATTTTATTTAAAATAAATAAAACATTTTTATCAAAAAATTTAACATTAAAAGCAAAAAAAATAATAATTACTAATTTTTATCAAATTAATTATGATATTGTAATCAATATAAATATTGATTCTGAATATTTTATTATTAATAATGATAATTATATGAATAATACAGAAATTATTAATTTTAATTTATTGGATAAAGTAAAATATTTAGTTATCATATTTAAAGAAAAACCAAATATTACATTATCTGGTGGAAAATTTTTAAAATATGTATATATTAAAATAAATAATGATTATGGTTTTACAGAAAAAAATTTACTATGCTTTGATAAACAACAATGTAAAGTTTTTAATCTTAAAATTTAAATAATTTTAATTAATATTTTGCCGCTAAAATTAAACTTATATTTTTTTCTCCTGGAAGTTTTTTTGTTACAATATGTTCATCTTTTGTTTTTTTTCCGATTTCATAAATTCTAGTATTTGTCGTGCTTAATGCTTTTCCTACTTGTTTAAGATCATGTTTTTTAAGCCAATCTCTTGCTTTTTTTGATGTAAAATCATTTTCACCAAAACGAATAGCAATAGTTCTTGTTGTTCCTCCAAAATTTTTTTTTCTGTTATTTTTCATTTTAAATGAATAATTTGTTTTATTAAATAAAAAAATAATTGTAATAAGTTTGTTTATTAAATTTAAAAATTAGTTGAAAGACTTTTATTCATATATGAATACAATATACTTCCTGATAATTCTTCGGAAGATAAATTTTTCAATATCAATTTAAATGAATATTGAGTAGAATTAAAAAATTTTGTCAAAACAAAATTATTATTATTATCTAAAATATTATTATTTAAATCAATAAATGCTTGTAATTCATTTATTTTTTCTATTTTATCAATTTTAATTTCTAAATTTTTAATATGTGATTTTAAATCTATAATTAATTCTGATTTTGGAGGAATTGAAAATAATTCTTCTCTTAAACAATATTTAATATTCATTTATATGTTGCTTTTTTAAAAAAAAAATTAAAATAAAATTATTTTTTGATATAAAAAAATCATTTAAAAAATATTTTTTTTTTAATCAAAATTAAAAAATGACAAATTCATCTTCAGAAATTTCTTCTTCATCTTATTATGGTTCGTCTGACTCTGAATCAGAATTATTAAAAAAAATGATGCAATTAAAATTAATGATAATACATATATTTTAACAATTTTAATATCAAAACTTCAAAAATATTTTAAAAAAAATTTATTTCTAACTTGGGAATATAATAGAAATCTTGATCAAGATAGAATAAATAAAATCAAATTAAATATTACCTTAAAAAATGATATAGATATAAATGGTGTTATATCTTTTTGTTTTCTGAACGATTTATTTTATTTAATTGATGGACAACATAGATTACAAGCATATTTTTTAATTAATAATGAGAATAAAAAAGATTTTATTATTCCAATCCAAATCTATATTTCTGAAAGTGAATTAAAAATCAGAGATAAATTCATATTTTTAAATAAATCTATTTCTGTTCCATTAGCATATATTGAAAAAAATGATATAATTAATTCAATTTTTGATAATTACGAACAAATTTATCCAAAACTTTTTACCAGAGAAAATGGAAAAAAAAGACCTACAATAAATATTATTAATTTAAAATCATCAATTTTAGAAAAAAAAGTTCTTAATTTTATTGAACCATGTAATGAAAAAACATTTATAAATTATTTTGAATTATTTAATAAATTTTTATCTAAATATTCAAATAATAAATTAATAGAAATAATAAATAATAAATTATATTATTCTGATAAAGCAAAAAATAGGGATATTATTATTTTAAATAATTTAAAACTCAAATTAGAAAAAATAACTAAGAGAAAAGATTGTTTTTTAATTTGTTTATTTATTTATGATAATTGGATTGATATGTTTTTAGATTTTATAAAAATACATAAAAAAGATTAATAAAAACATTTTTTTTAGATTATAAAATATGTTTAGTTTTATATTCGAGAAAGTTTATTATTTAATATCTTTAATTTTATTTATAATTATATCATTAATATTTGGGACAGAAAAAAAAAATAAAAATAAAAATGAAATAATTAAAAAATTTACATCATTATTTTCTAAATTTAATAAAACTATTCAAAATGAATTTAAAAAAGATTTAAATTTAAATTATTTCATTTCTGAATATAATAAAATTGATCAATCTTTTATTAATGTTAAATATTATGTTTTTGGAAAAAAAATAAAAGTATCTTCTGATACAAAAATTTTTTCAATTGGTGATATTCATCAAGAAGGAAAAAAATTTTTAATAGTAATAAATAAATTAATTGATGATGGAATTTTAAATGATTCATTAGTAATTCAAGGTGATAATTATTTAATTTTAACTGGAGATTTTTTTCATAGAGGAGAAACTCTTTTTTTAACATTAAAATTACTATTTTTATTAAAAATAAATAATCCAGAAAAAGTTATTATATTACGTGGAAATCATGAAACTTTATCATTATTAATTGATATGCCAGATGATCAATTAATTGAATTATTTAAAATAATATATCCTTTTAAATTATTATTACCATTTTATTTACTTCCCTCAGTTTTAATTGTAGAATTTCCATCAGGAAAAAAAATTCATTATTCTCATGGAGCAATTGATAGAGATGTTTTCTTTTCTGGATATAATGAAGGTATGTTTGATATTTATCAGGAAAAAAAATTAGATAATGAAAATAAATATATATGGTTTGATTTATTGGAAAATTTTCATGATAAAAAAATTATTAATGATTATGAATTAAATTATTATGCTGAAATATCTGAAATTGATTTATTTATATATGGACATATTCATAATGAAAATACTTATGGAGTTAAAATAACAAAATTAGATAATTGTATAGCATTAAATCATGTTTTATATCAAAGTCAAATCCCATCAATTGTTGTTGTTTCAGAAAAAAATAATAATCTGGATATTATATTAATTTCGTAAAAATAATTAATTTAATTTAAATTAATTAAAAAACAAATTTTTTTTATTTAAAAAAAATGAGCGAAGAACTTTTAGATGATGAAAATATTATTGATGAAGAAATAAATATTAATAATGAAGAACGATCATTATTATTATTTTTTAAAAATGTTAAATTATTTCTTTTAAGACAATTTGTTTCTGAAACAGAAATAAATAAATGGTTTCCGGAAAAAATTAAAATTTCAGAAATAAAAAAATCATATTTATCTATTATTAATAAACGTTTTATTTCTGAAAAATATAATCATGCAATTTATTTAAACATTGTTTTAAATAGACCATATAAAAATAACGAATTTAAAACAACAGATAAAAAAGATTCACAAAAAGAATTTTTTGTTTTTATTTCTCCAAAATTAAAGGAAAATAAAATTATTTATGATGATAAAAAAAATCAACATATTTTTACATTTAATTACAAATATTTCCTATATGATTTATTTAATAATTATCTTCAACCAGAAATAATATATTATAGAAGAGGAATAGATGATAATATTATTAAAGATATTGAGAGAGAATATAATACAGAATCAGATAAATTTCAAATAGTTTTTCATAATGATATTGTTTCATCATATTTATTGTTAGAAAAAAATGATATAATAAAATATATAAGTGAAACAATTAATTTTAGAATAGTAAAATATAATTCTAATAACTAATTTATTTTCCGAAAAATATAAAAAAAATATAAACCATCAGAAAAATTAATTTGATTAATCTGACTAATCCGACCAATTTGATTAATTTTTTTCATTAAAATCGTTTTCATCGTCAATTAAATCAAAATCATTATATTCATTTTCATCTTCTATTATATTTTTTTTTACTTTCTGATTATTTTGTTGTTTTTCTTTTAAATTAATTTTATTTGCTTTTATAGTTTTTAATTTTTCGTTTAATTGTTCAATTTCTTGCTCTTTACTTTCAATATAATTATCAAAATTAATTAATTTTTTATTTGCTTCTTTATTTTTTTCCTTTAGCAAAATTAATTCCTGTGCTTGATTTCTTGTTTTACTAATAAATATAATAATTGCTATAAGAGCAACAATAATAACAGTTATAAGAATATGTATAATTGATACTTTTGTTTTAAAGAATGTTTTAATATAAGAAAACATATTATCAGAATCTTTTTTTAATTCATTATTAAATATATTTTCTTTTTCTGAATTATCTTTAAATTCTAATTTATCATTATTTATTGTTTCTTCCATTTTATAATAAATTTATTTTTTTCTTTTAAATAAAAAAAAATTAAATTCATTAAGAATAAAATAAATTAAAAATTCATAATAAATCAAATGAGTAATATTTATCCAGGATTATCTTCTATTACAATGATGAATGATTTTTTACCTATACCTAATGTTGTTTCTGGTTCTGGAATATTAGGGCTTTTACCTCTTCCTGATACTGAAGATTTTTTAGCACATTTTTACGTATTTCATTCTCCGACATGTATTCATTGTCAAAAATTTCTTCCTGTAATCAATGAAGCAGTAATAAATCTTAAAAATTATGGAGCAAATATTTTATTAGAAAGCATAGATGTTTCAGAACAAAATACAGGAGTTCAAATGTTAGCTGAATATTTTAAAGTTGATAGAGTTCCAACTATGGCATATGTTTCAGGAAATAATATTGTTTATTATGAACCAAAAGAACCAAATGATGAAAATCTTTTAACTTTTATTAAAGCTTTAGAAAGAGATAAAACTAAAGAAGAATTAATTGATTCAATTCTTAAAAAAGTTGTTGAAGCAAAAAAAGATTGAAAAAATCTTAGAACAGACTAATAATACTTTTTTGAAAAATTTTATTTATTAATCTTTAAAATATCATATTTTTTTTATTTCTGAAAATAGAATAAATTAATTCAGAAAAAAAAATAAAATGGGAAATAAAAATGAATCAATTAGTAAAGTTGAAACTGATGTCAGAAATTATTTTAATTCAACTTTAAATCAAGAATTTATTAATAGTTGTCAATCTTCAATTTCGGGGATTAATAAACTTATTATTTCTGATTCTACAGTTAGTGATACAGTTATAGATATGAAAAATGATATTAAAACTAGTTGCTATTTACAACAAGCATTAGATCATTTAGTTGATACTTCTTCAAATATTTCATTAGCAACAAGGATAACAGAAGCACAATTAAATAGTTCTATAATGTCAGCAAATAAAAGTAATACAGAATTATATTCTCTTCTAAAAAATAATGTTGATATTAATGAATTAATTAGAGTTGTGAATGAATGTATTCAAAAAATGGATTTTATTAATTATATTGAAATTACAAATTCATCTATTCTTCGATCAGCAATAACAATGAATAATGTTGCTTTTAATGAATGTCTACAAAAATCACTTTTAGATTTGGCTTCTAAACACTCAATTGATACTTCTCAGATAACAGAAAAAGAATTATCTCAAAAAGCAGAATCTCCATTTGGTTCTATGTTTATTATAATTGGAGTAATTATTTTAGTTGTTGGATTTTTACTTTATAAATTTAGAAAATTATGGTTGGGTCCTTTAGGATTTTTAATTTAAATTAAAAAATTATTGAAATTGTGAGATATTTTTTTTGATCTTAAATAATTTATTTCAGAAATAAATAATTATTATAAATTTATCATAATTTTCTAAATAAATTTTTATATTTAAAGTAAATTTTTTCAAAATCAATAAAAAAATATTATTGTGTGCTTAAATAAAATTATTAATTTTTTAAATTATCAATTAATAATACTAATACAGATTTAAGAAATTTGTCATTTTCATCAATAATAATCTCTTCTAATGATAAAGTTGTTTTAAATTTTTCATTTTTTAATATTGATAATAAAAGCTCAATATATTTATCAATACATTTTATTAATTTTTCTTTATAAAATTCTTTTTCTTCTTTTTTTCTATAAAATCTTTTAATATTATAAATCATTCTTTTAATCATAAAATTACAAATTTCATTGCCATCATCATATTTTAAATAATATTTTTTAATCATCTCACTTCCACAATAAATATAAGTATTTATTGTTGACTCACCGAAAATCATAGATAAACATATATAATAATATTTTATAACTAATAATTTTACTTCTTTATTAAAATTTTCACTAAAATTATCAATAATAAAATCAAATCTGTCACATATAGCATTAAAACCATGACTATAATCCTCATCTAAACATTTTACAAAATTTTTAATAATTTCAGATGTTTCATTTTGTAAATAATTATTAAAAATTTTTTTTACAAAATAAGATATATTATAAATATCAGTTGGATCATTAAACTTGTAAGAAAATAAATATTTTAAAATTTCAAAATTAATATCACTACTTTTAGTAATTTTATTAAAATTATTTATTATAAAACTAAAATAACATTCACTAATAAAAATTAATTTTTCATCAAAATTATCATTAAAAAATTCATCATTAAAAAATTCTTTAAAATTTATATTTATATTATCATATATTTCTTTACATTTATTATTTACCAAAAATTTATATATAAAAATATCATTAACATCTGTATAATTAAATACATATTTTAAAATAAATTTAAAATTTTTTGTAATATATCTATTTAAATCATTATAATTTATTTTATTTTCATTAAAATCGTCAATAACAATTTTCATTTCTCTATAAAAAAATTTTATTCTTTCAAGTTTATTTTTTTCCATTTTAAATTTATTATTATAAATATTATTGAATTTTAATATTAAAAATAATGAATTGTTTTTTTAAAAAAACATTTTTTAAGAAAAAAAATATTTATTGGATTGATTTTTCATTTTATTAGTAATTAATTCCATTAATATTAACATTTAAACTTTTTTTGATTTCACCATCAATTCCAAATTGAGTTAAAATATCACAACTTAAAACTATTCCTTCAATATCATAATTTTCTCTGAATGAATAAAATTTATTATTCAATTCAATAAAATCTGTAAAAGTTAATTTATTTTTATCAATTGTATTATTTAATATAATAACAAAACAATTTGATATAATTATAATATAAATATAATTACGAAAATTATAATAATTATATTTTTTTCCATAACACATAATTATTATATTTTCATTATCAATTTTTTTCTGCTCAAAATTAAATTTATAATTGTTTAAATTTTTTATTTTTTTCTGGTATTGAATAATTATTTGTTTTTTATTTGATATATTTATTAATTTAAGTTTGCTTAATCTATCTAAATTATCGAGAGAAAGATTATAAAATTTTATATATTCATTTTTGAAATTATATTCTTTATAATTAGAAAGATCAATTATAGATTTATCTTTTTTATCATCATAGATTTCAATATTTAATGAAAAACATTTTTGAGATTTAATTAAAGACATTTTTTAAATAATCTTATAGATTTAATTAAAATAATATTTTTTTTCTGATTATATTAATTATTTTTTAAAAATTATTATTTAATAATAATTTATTTAATTTTATTAGACAGAAGTATTAAATAAAAAATAGTTTTAGATTATTTGTTTGAATATAATTAATCATCGTCTAAAATATCATCAATATCACAGATGCTTAAAATCCAATAAATCCAATATATACTAAAATTATTAATTTTTGTATGATGAATTAAAGGATTCTAAGGAACAAGCATCAAGTTCCATTTATTTTTTTTTAATTTATTTCTGTTAATGTTTTAATTAAAACATTTCTTACTCCATTAATATCTCTATCTAAAATTAAATTACATTTAGGACAAGAAAATACTTTTTTATTTCCTAAATCTTTATTAATTTCTCCACATCTTCCACAATCTTAGATGTCCAATTTTCTGTACAAAGAAGAACATGACAATTATTTTCCTCTCCTTTTCTAATTAATCTTTCTCTAAATTTATAATGAGAAACATTATTAACTTTAGTTAGATAATATTTAAAATTAATAAAATTAAAAACTTTTAGATCATAAAATTTATCTATTTCTTCGAATGATTTAAAATATTTATTTTCTTCAATTCTTTTTAAAATTTCTAATGTATTTTCTGGAAAAGATATATCTAAATTTGTTAAATTAATATCAATATATTGTATCTTATTTTCTTCATCTGTCTCTAAAAAATTTGGTAATGGTTTATCAAAATTATCAGAAAAAAATTTAAAATTTTTAATATTATTAATAATTCATTATTTTTAAATTTTACTTTTGCTTTTTGTTTATATTTTTTTTCTGACATTTTTCTTATTTTTTTTTAAAAAAAATTTAAAAAAATGATTTTAAGATTGTAATAAATAAAAATTTGATTTTGACAAGGATTAAAGATTTGAGGAACACGAAAGATGGATTTTAGCGATTTCGGTATTGTTGAAGAAGAGAAACCACAGCCAGAGAAAACAAAAGACGATTCGAAAGTTTTCCAAAAAAAATTCAGTTCCTTGACTGGAAAGTTCTCCTGCGCCATTGATGGCAAGTTCCAAGAAATTTTGGCTAAAGTTTCTTTTGAAAAAAACACAGAGAAGGCGACAAGGTTTTTGCTTAGGTGTATCAAAGACAAAGTTCCAGTTTCTCTTGCTTGGACAACTACGCTGAACTTGTTTGATGTTGCCATTTATCCTGATCAGAACATTAGACTGAGTGAAAAAAACACGTGTGCTGTTGTTCTTTCTGACAACAAGTCCAAATTCATCCTTAAGAAAGAAGACGACAATTCTTTTATAATCACGTCATTTTTCGCCGGCGAGAACGAGATCATAATCAATTACACAGGAACATTTTCTTTTAAGACTGGAGAAGGCAACACAACAAACAACACCACTATCAACGCAAAAGTTGATCTTTCAGGCGTATCCTTGGACTATCTTCTGAAAAACATTGTATCAACGGACAACGACGAATCAGAAAGTATGCTCTGGGATCTGAAAGATAAAAAAAAGTTCAGTATAAGAATTTCACAGCGTCTGGAAGTTATTTTCGTCGAACATCGGGCTGTCGTTATTCTAGAAAACCTTCATCAATTTATAGTCGTTGATGAAAAAGACGGGGCTTATTTCATTACAAAATTTTTCACCTTCAACGACAAAGTCGTTTCCAACGCATGGATTTATAAAAGTATGGAAGCGCCTTGTGGTTTTGCTGTAATTATGGAACAGAACGTAGTGTTCATCAACTTGGCCACCAAGGATTCCTCCAAGGTTTTCGCCATTGCGAAAATAGAAATTGACTATAAGAACGACGACATCATCTCTACAAAAGGAGAATGTGTGAATCTGAAACGGAGAACAAAATCAAAGCCTGTTAAAGAATTCATGGACATGCTAAAAAAAATTGAACTGTTGGATTAAAGAAGTATAAAAAAACTAAATTTTTTAAATTTAGTTATTAATTTATTCCCTAACGGGAAATTTTTAGGGAATGTGTTATTTTAACATTCCTGTTTTTATCTCCGAGTAGTAAATTATTTTTTAATAATTAAAAAATTAATTTTAAGTTTTAAGAAATTAAACTTATTCAGATATTAAAAATTGAAAAACTTTTTTAAATACAGAAATGAATAAAGAAGAAAAAGGTTGGGATGAATATTCTGATAGTGAAGAAGATAAAAATTATGAAGAAGAAATACAAAAAGATAAAGATTATGAAGAAGAAATACAAGAAGAATGTCTTAGAGGGAAATTTTCTTGTAATATAAATGATAAAGATATTACTATTATTGCTAAAATTAATTTTCAAAATAATGAAAATTCTATAAATTTTCTTTTTAATCAAATTAATAATTCAAATAAAAAAAATTTACCATCTTTAACTTGGATAAATGAAGAACAAAAATTATTTACTTTTAAAAATATTAATACTGATAAAAAAATTTTAGGAACAGAAGATAGATTTATTGTTTTTGCTGATTTAATATATATATTTATAATTGAAAATAACGATAATAAATATGAAATTATACAATTTATTAAATTATCTAATAATCTTATAGGTTATATGTTTATACAATCAAATTTAACTGATCCATGTTCTGGATTAATTATATTTACAAAAGATTCAGAAAAAAAAAATGGAGAATTGATAATTTCATTCAATAAAAATAAAAAGATTTTTATATATAAAAATCTTTATTTTGAATTTAAAGATAATTATTGTGCAACTACAAATGGTTATTTTGCAAATTTAAATAATAAAACAGTTCAATTTAATGAAGAATTATTTAAAACTCTTAAATACCTTGAAATATTTCAAGAAGTTATTTTTAAAAAAAATGATTAAAAACTAATATAAATTATAATTATTTTTTATTTTTTTTCTGAACGATTAATCTTTTTTTAATTCAATTTTTTCTTCAATGCTATTTTGATTTTCAATTTTATTATTTATTAAATCTTTAATAGTTTGACCTTTTTTAATTCCATTTTTAATAATAACAGGTTCCTTTTTTTTGATTGGTTCATTAATCATAGAATCTTGAGGTTTATCAAATTCAATTTTTTTATTTAAAAGTTTTTTATCTTCAACAAATCCATATTCAGTATTAACTTTTTTCTGAACATTTTCATTATATTGTTCTTCAATATTTTCTAAATAAGTTTTTCTTTCTTTATCTAATTTTTCTAAAAATCCAGTAGTATTTGTAAATTCATCTAAAAACATATCATAAAGAACTGGATCAGAAGAAGAAGCAATTTCTTTAATAATTGTTTCAATAAATTGATTAAACTTTGTTTTATAAAATGTATTAAGCATTGATTTAAGAGATTTAATTTTTTCTTTCTTTTTTTTCATAATTTTTTCATTATCTTCCTCGATAATCTCTTCTTTGAGCCTTTGCGCAGGCTCGCGACGCAAATCTTCTTTAGACGCGAGCCCTCGGGGCTCTTCTTTAGACGCGAGCCCTCGGGGCTCTTCTTTAGACGCGAGCCCTCGGGGCTCTTCTTTAGACGCGAGCTCTCGGGGCTCTTCTTTAGACGCGAGCCCTCGGGGCTCTTCTTTAATCTCTTCTATTTTATCATTATTATTAAATTGTTTTTTCTGACGTTTTTCTTCTTTTTCAATTTTATTTTTTTTAAGTTTAAGATTTTCATATTCTTTATTTTTATCTCTGAATTTTTTTTCAATTGCTGAAATTTCATTAAGATGTTTTTGAAGTTTTGGATCTGATGTTTCTTTATATTCATCTTCAACTTTAAGATAATTTTCAATTGTTTCTTTAATTTCTTCTCTGTCTTTTGATGGAATTTCTGAATGATCTACTAAATTAATTAATGTATTTTTATCATAAAAAGTTGGAATGGCAACACGTTTTCCAACTGGAATATACATAATTGTTCCCATTTCATTTTTAATATCTATTGATGATTCAATTTCTGTTTGAAATTTTTTTAATGTTTCATCTAAAGTTGAATTAGATGAATAAGGTTTAAAACCATAAAGAGTTAAAAGCATTTGAGGAACAATAGCAGGATTTACACCAATGTCTTTATAATATTGTTTTGTTATATTAGCATATGTTCTTTGTTTAAAATTTAAATATAATCTCACTAAACTTAATCTTTTTTCATCTTCTGTTTCTCCTTCTAAATATTTAAACATTGGTTTTCTCATAAATTCATTTATATATAATTTATTCATTTCATCATAACCAAATATTTCTTTTAAATTAAATTCAGAATCAAGTGATACTTCATAATTAGAAAATAAATTTGTCAGAAAAAAAAGCATTACTTTTTCTTCAATTTTCCCTAAATCTTCATATTTAGGATAATATACATTTATTGCTGTAATAAATTTTTTTGGTTTTTTATTGTTTTTTTTAATTGAAATATCATTTAATAAGTCCATTTTTAATTAAATTATTATTTTTATCATAATAAAAAAAAAATTAAATATATTAATCATTATATTTTAGGATATAACGAACTATTAGCATGAGATGGAATTCCATCAGAAGTATAATTTTTAAATCTTACTTGTAATAACTTTCCTATAAAATTATTTGGATTTAATTCTACTTCTTTGACTATTTTTTTTCTGTCTTCTATTTTAGCTATTGGAACAACTTTAAATTGTTTTTTATCTTTTGTTTCACATAACCAAATAATTGCTCCTGTTTGATTTCCTTCTTCTGAAACAGTATAACCAACAATAATAAAATCATCATCATAATCATATTTCCTTTTAATTATTTCTAAATTTGCTCTCCTTCCAAATAAATATTTTGATTTAAGATTTCTCATAACAATACCTTCATATCCTAATTCAACATATTTAGAATGTAATTCTTTCATTTCTTCTTCTGATTTCACAGGAAGTACAAAAGGTATTAATTTACAAAATTTAAAATTTTCCTTATAATCAGAAAAAATTGTTTTTAAATAATCAAATCTTTCTCCCGCTAACCAATCTTTATTATTGACATTTGCTATGTCAAAAATGATAAAGACAATTTTTGATTTTAATTTCATATCATCTTTTGAAAGTTTTTTTTCTTTGCTTAATATTGAATGGATTTTTTGTAAATCAAATCCTTTAACATATAATTCTCCATCAATATAAATTCCATCTTTTTTAAATTCTTTAATATTTTCTAATTCAGAAGAAATATGATTAAGATTTAAAAATGGTCTATTTTTTCTGCTATTGAATATAAACTCTTTACCATTAAAATGAACAAATGAACGTTCCCCGTCAATTTTTGGTTGAAAAAAGTAATCATTCCAATTTATTTTATGTTTTAATTTTGAATATGATTGTAAAAGCATAGGTTTCATAGATTCATAATTAATTGCATCATCTCTATTAAAAAAATAATCTTTATTTTCAAATCTATCATAAATTATTTGTCTAACTTTTTCTTTTGCATAATCAAATATAGTTTTTCCTGATTTTGTTTTTTTTATTAAAGTTGTAGATGGAACAATTTTTCCATTTTCTGCTCCACTTCCCATTTTAATTAAAGGTTTATTTTCATCTATCATATATTTTTTTTCAAAATTTACTTCTGAAAAATCAGGTAAAATAATAACTAAATCAATTGACCATATTAATAACTTTTTATTGTCTGATGGTTTTTTTTTATACATGGTTAAAGGTAAATTTATTTGAAAAGATTCAGAATAATTTATATTTTTATCTGATAACTCATCATTACTTTTTTTTTTGTTCATTTTAATTAGATTTTTTTTAAAGAAAAAAAATTTTGTTTCTTAAAAAATAAATTTTAATTATAGATAAAATAAAAACAAAGTAAAATTTTAAATTAATATTTTTCAGAAAAAAATAATATAAAAAATGAGTGATAACGAAGATATTACATATAATTTTAGTGAAATTGAAATTATTAAACCAATATCATCTTTTGAAAATTTTCAAATTAAAGAGGAAGATGCTTTATGTAATTTTTCAACAAAAGATAAAAAAGGAAAACCAAAAGAATATGTAATATCAAATAAAAATTTTTCCGTTGATAATGGTTTTAATGTAAAATTTTTAAATATTAAAGAACTTAATTATAATAAAATAGATTATATTAGAAATCCAGCATGGTACGTTATTATTCAAAATGCTAAAGTTGAAAAATCATCACCTCAAAAAGATAATGGAAAAATAACAACAACATATAAATTAAAAATAAGTTTTAAAGGAAATAAAGAATTTAGATTTTTAGATAAAGAAAATATTTCAATATCAGAAGATGGTAAAAAAATTCTATCATATATTAATATTGCTGAAGAAAATAATAAAATTTTAGAAAATTTCAGAGAACAATATATTGAACTTATTAGAAAGGTTATTAATATATTTATCTATGGAGAAAAAAATGATTTTATTGAAGGAACTAGTGAAGATATTAAGGCTTTTCAAAATGTTGTTAAAAATCATGCTGGAATATTAAATTTAAAACCAAATAATAATGTTAATATAGCTACAATTTTAAATATCGGAGAAACAGCACTATTATCATTTCTTAACCCAAGAGAATCTAATGTTAAAAATAAAGTTTCATCTTGTGGAGGAATAATTTACGATAAAGAAACTAAATTAAAAAAAGGAACGTTTTTTTCTGCTACATTAGTTATTAAAAAAATAGAAGAAATTATAAATAATAATACTATTACTACTTATTCATTAGCAGGAGGTAAAAATATAATTTTTTCTGATTTATCAAACATTGAAGCAATGAAATTAAATTCAATTAATAAATCAATTGTTGATGGGGCTGGACATATTAAAACAATATTTGATTGTAGACAAAGTGTATTAAATGGCTCAATTTTAGATTTAGAAACACTTGTAAAAATGATTGATAAACATGAATTAACAAAAGATGAAAAAGATAATTATAATAGATTTGAATTTGCAGAATTAAATAATACTGTAGCATATATAAAAATTAATCTATCATCAATTTCAACTTATTCTGGAGGAATATCATTTACTTCAAAAATCAATGAATTAAAATTATATGGGAAACAATTTTCAGAAGAAAGCAAAGATAATAATGTTGATGAACTTATTGGAGTATATGGAGATCTTTTTAATGAAGATTGATCTAAAAAAAAATTAAATAATAAATTTTAATATTAAAAAGACAATTTTTTTTATATTAATATAAAATATATATTTAGATGCTAAAATTTTTTACATTATTTTGGTCTATTAATGAAAAGAATTTTAATATAAATGTTGAATCGACAAATGAATCAGGAGATAGAATTTTATTGATAATCAAAAATTTCGTTCCATTTTTTTATATAAGTTCAAAAAATGTAGATGTTCCATATTTTGGAACTTATTATTTAAATCATTTTAAAAAATTTAAAAATAATATAGAAGTTATTTCTGATAAATTTAAATCATCAAATGGATTTAATATTAATGGAAAAGTTGATTTTTTAAAAATTAAATATCATAATTATTCTGAATTAAAAAAAATTAAAAAATTTATATCAGAAAATAAATTAGTATCTTATGATGATAAATTTATTGAGATAGCATATTTTAATGAATTTTGGAGAAAAGAATATTTATTACTTTGTCAAGAAGAAAATATTAAAACAGCAGGATGGAATGAAATTAATTTAAATGATTTAAAAAAAATTGATGATTCATTAAATTATGATAAAATATATGAAATAAATTTTGTTCCTGAAATTATAAAACCTTGTCTTGATCCAGAACAAAATTTAATATTGCCAAATGTTTTAACTTGTGTTTTTGATATAGAATGTTATTCTTCTAGAGATCAAAAAATAGATTTAATGTGTGATCCAACTCTTTTTGATGATGCTACAATTCAAATATCAATGATTTTTAAACGATTTAATGAACGTCTTCCATATAAAAATTTACTTTTATCTTTAAATTTTTTTGATAACGATAATCCATTCTCTTTTTCTGATAATTTAAATTATGAAGTGATGTTTTTTTATGATGAAATAAAATTAATTAAAGCATTTAGCAGAATAATAAAACAAAGTCGTCCATTTTTTATAGGCGGACATAATATTAATGGTTTTGATAACAATTATATTTATAGACGATGCGAACATTATTATAAAAATATTGTTGAAATTTTAATAGATAATTATTTTGGTCAAATAATAAAAAATTATCCTAATACTTTTGAAAATGCTTTTAAAGATTCAAGATTTAAACATTGTTCAATAACAGTAAAAAAAATATATAAAAAAATTATCAAATATATTACAAATTATGAACCATTATATCAAAAACAAGATACAAAAAAAACAGAAATACTCAAAATATCAAAATTTATTTTAGATAAATTCAATTCAAATTGTTATATAAATTCATTAAATGATATGATTTCTAATATTAAAGAACATTTTTATGTTTATGCTGAAAAAAAAGATGAAAAAAATATTAAACAATTATTAAAAAATTTAAGTCTTAATGATGATGAACCAGCAATATTTAAAATTATTAAAAAAGAAACTAATGCATATGGAACATTAACAGAACAAATGTTTTTATCTAAAAGTCATATAATTCTTGATACATTAAAATTATCCAGAATAAAAGATGGTCAAAATATGAAAGATAAATTATCTAGTTTTTCTCTGAATGCTGTATCAAAATTATATTTAAACCAGAATAAAGAAGATGTTTCACATAAAGATATTAATGAATTTTATAGAAATCCTACTCCTGAAAATTTTAAATTAATGGGAAGTTATTGTTTAATGGATTCTATACTATCAATGAAATTAATTGATGCATTTTCGACATTACCAGAAAATTATGCAATGGCTTGTATTTGTTTTATAACATTTTATGATACAATTTTTTCATTTCAAACAACAAAAGTTGAAAATGTTATTAAAAAAAATGCTAAAGATCTTAATAATGTTTTGATGATGAAAATAGATAAAACTTTAAATGGAGACCAATATAAAAATAAATATGAAATATTTGGAGCCTTTGTAGTTAGTCCTGAACCTAAAAGATATTCTCATGCGGTAACATTAGATTTTAAATCAATGTATCCTTCTATAATAAGACTCAATAATTTAAGTCTTGATACTTTAATAGGTTTTAGAATTTATAAAATTAAAGGTTCTGGAAAACTTGTTAGAAATTCAATTATTGATAAATCTTTATCTGAAGCATCTAAACTTGATGAAAAAGGAAACCTTAGAGTTAAATCTATTAATTGGGATACTTTTAAACCATATTTAATTAATAATAATAGAGTTTTACTAGAGGAAAAATTTCATTCTAATCTTGATTATTGCTATAAAAATTTTAAAGTTATGGAAATTAAAGATGTTCCATTATATAGTATTAAAAAAAAAGAAGAAATTAAAATATATACAGATAATAGTTTATTGATTTCTGAAATTGAAAATTTTAATGAATTTATTATAAATAATGAAGAAGATTTAAATAAAAAATTAACTAAAAGCAGTAAAAAAAATAAATCAAGTTTTAAATCATTTTATCTTCTGACATCATATTTTGTTCAAGATTCAGATAATAGTAATTTAACTGGATTTATCCCTAAACAAGCAGAATATTTATTAAATAAACGAAGAGAAGCAACAAAAGAACCAAATAAAATTACAGCTGAAATTGGTGAATTAAAGAAAAAAATTTTAGATAAGAAGGCGCAAGCAATTGAAAATTATGATGATTTTTTAGATAAAACGATTAAATATTTTGATAAAGAAAAAATGCAAGAAATAATTGATGATAAAAATCTTAGAGAAAAATATAAAGATTATGTTGAAGATTTTGAATCTTATATAAAAAAAAGTTTAAGATTTGTTATTGCGAATGTGTATCAATTAAATTATAAATTAGTTGGAAATTCAACATATGGTCAATCTGGAACAGTCTTTTCTATCATTTATAATTTATCTGTTGCTGCATCAATAACAACTTTAGGTCAGAAATATATTGGAGAAGTTAGAAGAATAACAAAAGAAACAAAACCAAATTCAATGATTATTTATGGAGATACTGATAGTATATTTGTTCAATTATGGCAAAATAAAGATGAAAAAGAAACTCCAGATGATATTAGACAAATTTTTAAAGAATCAGAAGACATAGCAGAAAGTGTTAATAAGTATTTTAGAGATACATTTGATAAATCATCTTTAGTTATTGAAGTTGAAAAATTAACTCTTGAATATTATCCGATAACAAAGAAAAAAGGTTTTGGATTATTATATATGGTCGGAAATAAATTTAATTATGAAAAACCTGATGACATGCTTAAAAGTGGAACTGTTATTAAGAAAAAAAATTATAGTAGATTTATTAAAATTTTATATGAAGAATCTATAAATGAAGTAATGGAAAGAAAACCTATTCAAGATATAATTTATAATGCATCAATTAAAATAATTAATGCTTTAATTATATCTAAAGATAAAAAAATGGATTTTAGTTTATTTACTAAAAGTTTAGAAATAAAAAATATGAATGTGTATAATAAAAAAACTTCTACATATCCTATAATTTATATTAATGAACATGCTGAACGGGAACCAACAATTAGAGTAGATGATAATAGAAGAATTAATGTAATTCATATTTATAAACCATTATATTTTACTAATAAAGGTTCATTAATAACATCGAAGATTAGTTATTTCCAACAAGATTATGAAGATTTTTTAGCATTATCAAAAGATGAACAAAAAAGAAATTTTAATTATTTTCTGTATTATCAATCAGAACTCAAAGGTTCATTACAAAAACAATTATTTAAACTTATTGCTCCGGAAAAAATCGATTATTTTGATAACTTATTAGAAGAAAATAATATTTTAACTTTTTATGATGGTTCAAAAACATTAATAAATAATATAGTTAAAAATAAAAAATTTAAAACTTTTAAAGATAATAATAATATTTTTATTAAAGTTATTATTTTCAATAATATTGAAACAGGAATTCCTGAATTTAAAATAGAATATGTAAATAATTTACCTGATAATATTAAATTTTATTTTCTCCAAACTGGAGATAATATTAATTATAAAAAACCTTTATGGAACGAATCACAAAAAAAATATGTTAATGAAAATATTTAAATAAATATAAAATTAAAAAAATATTTTTATAAAATTAAAGACTTATAATATCACTAATAATTTTATTAATTTAAAACTCTTTCCATTGATAATAATTTTTTTTCTGAAATAATTTTATTAAAGTTGGTCAAAAATCAGAAAAAAAATCTATCAATAACTTTATTAATTTAAAACTCTTTCCATTGATAATAATTTTTTTCTGAAATAATTTTATTAAAGTTGGTCAAAAATCAGAAAAAAAATCTATCAATAACTTTATTAATTTAAAACTCTTTCCATTGATAATAATTTTTTCCTGAAATAATTTTATTAATTTAAAAGTCTTTCCATTGATAATAATTTTTTCCTGAAATAATTTTATTAATTTAAAACTCTTTCCATTGATAATAATTTTTTTTCTGAAATAATTTTATTAATTTAAAACTCTTTCCATTGATAATAATTTTTTTTCTGAAATAATTTTATTAATTTAAAACTCTTTCCATTGATAATAATTTTTTTTCTGAAATAATTTTATTAATTTAA
>Ga0208375_1000775_pt1 | contig 40922 bp, 63 predicted proteins | sample RifOxyD1_FD_184038 | JGI IMG/M metagenome (GOLD analysis project Ga0208375, IMG submission 184038) | Soil microbial communities from Rifle, Colorado - Rifle Oxygen_injection D1 (SPAdes) | ecosystem: Environmental > Terrestrial > Deep subsurface > Rock core/Sediment | place: Rifle, Colorado... | reverse complement strand
AAATGGGTGGTGGCTGGTTTTTGGCAGCCAAAGTCGACGGTCAGTGGGTGATTGCTGCCGACGGCAATGGGACTATTTCCTGTGACAAAATTGCCCCCTATAATTTCCCGACGACCATTGTTTCAGAATGTTGGGACGAGGCCACTCAAGACATTGTCTATCGGTAACTTAGTTAGTAAAGTATTTGTTAAAATTTAAAGATGCTAACGGTTATTGGTGGTCCAATGTTTGCCGGTAAAACTACTTACCTAATTAATCTAGCAAGCAAACTGCCGATTAAGAGTTATTGGCTTTTTAAGCCGAGTATAGATATCCGCTATAGCCATGAAGCTTTGGTTACTCATGACGGCTTATCATTAAAAGGATTTAGTCTCGATAATCAGAGGCCTAAGTTTCCGGGGCTAGAGGCAATCATAAAAACAATTTTTATTGATGAGTTAAATTTTTTCAAAACCAAACCTTTATTATCAGAGTTATCGAAAATAAGAGACTCAGGGATAAATATAGTGGCTGCAGGCTTGATGTATGATAGTAATCGTCGACCTTTTGGAGCCACCCTACCTTTATCCAAAATTGCTGATAAGTATATTCAGCTTTATGCTGTTTGCGACGGTTGCGGCCAAAAAGCTGAGCATTCTTATGTCAAGGGACAAAAAACTAAACAAATTGCTTTAGGAGCTAAGGAGATGTATGGAGTTTGTTGTGAGCAATGTTGGCAATTTTTTAATATTGATCGGAAATTAGTTTGAGTGCTCTCAACGGGATTCGAACCCGTGTCTGCGCCGTGAGAGGGCGCTGTCCTAGGCCACTAGACTATGAGAGCAGATTGACAAATCAAGCTTGTTAAAGTAAATTATATCAGATGAATTCATATCCCAAGGCAATTTTAACCCCTGATGGTAAGGGTAAATTGGAAGCCGAATTGGCTGATTTGCGACGGCGCCGTCCGCAAATTGTTGAAGAAGTGCAACGGGCCCGAGCCTTGGGTGATTTGCGTGAAAACAGCGCTTATCAGGCCAATAAAGATAAGATGCGCCAAACCGATCGCCGGATTACTCATCTAGAATTGTTATTGCGCAACAGTCTGGTAGTTGAAAAAACCGATACCAAGGCAGTACAATTAGGGAGTCAGATTAAAACCGAAATTAATGGCCAAACTGTTGTTTTTGCTTTGGTTGGCGAGAGCGAAGCTGATCCCAAAAACCACCGGATTTCGTTGCATTCGCCGCTCGGTAAGGCTTTTTTAAACAGGCAAAAAAACGAGTTGGTAAAAGTAATCACTCCTGGAGGAGAAAGCATTTATAAAATTTTAGAGATTGAATAAAAAATGATTAAAGCCGATGATCTTCTGGGTCAGCGTCAAAGACGTTTAGATAACTTAAAAGCCCTAGAAAAACTAGGTATAGAAATTTATCCTGCCAAAGCTAAAAAACAAGTTGCCAACCAAAATTTAATTACTGATTTTGCCAAGTGGAAAGAAAAAACGGTTGTCCAGTCCGGTCGCCTTACTTCCTGGCGCGATCACGGCAAAATGGTTTTTGCCGATCTGATGGATTATTCGGCCAAAATTCAATTATGGTTAAAAAAAGACGGTCTTAAAGCCGATTTAACTCAAGGTTTTTTAGGATGGAGAGAGCTTAAGTTATTAGATGTGGGTGATTTTATTGAGGTTACCTCAACAGTAACCAAAACCAGCAGCGGGCAAGTGTCTTTGCTGGTTGACAGAGTGCGTTTGCTGGCCAAAAGCCTGCGGCCAATTCCCTGGCAATTATCAGACAAAGAGCAGTTGCTAAGGCGGCGGTATCTGGATTTTAATATCAATCCAGAAAAAAAAGCCCTTTTTGAGCGCAAAGCCAAGTTCTGGGAAGCTCAGCGCCGGTTTTTGGCAGATCACGGCTTTGTAGAAATTGAAACTCCGGTTTTGGAGCATGTCACCGGCGGCGCCGATGCCCGGCCGTTTACCACTTTTCACAATGATCTGGGCGAGTCCCTTTATCTGCGCATTTCCACTGAATTATTTCAAAAACGGTTGATTGCCTCAGGTTTTGAAAAGATCTATACTTTTGGCCCTAATTTTCGCAACGAAGGCATCAGTGAAGAGCATTTACAGGAATATTATCAGGTGGAATGGTATTGGGCCTATGCTTCTTATCGGGAAAATATGATTCTGGTCCGCGATCTGTTTCGCTATATTGCCAAAGAGGTTTATGGTAAAACCAAATTTGAAAGTCGAGGTCATTCATTTGATTTAAGTGATGATTGGTCGGAGATTGATTATGTCAAAGCGATCAAAGAAAAGTTCAAAATTGATATTTTCAAAAGTACAGAGGCAGAGATTATGGCTGTTCTAAAAGACCAAAAGGTAATTTTATCAGGCAAGGTGAATCGTAACCGGATGATTGATAATCTGTGGAAATTAATCCGCAAAACCGTTTCCGGCCCGGCTTTTCTGATCAATGAACCGGTCTTTATGTCGCCTCTGGCTAAGGCTAAAATTAATGATCCCTTGCTGACGGAGCGTTTTCATGTCATTATTGCCGGCTCCGAGCTTGGCAACGGTTATTCGGAAATCAACGATCCGCAGCAGCAACTGGCGCGTTTTCTAGAGCAGCAACAGTTACGGGAAAAAGGTGACGACGAAGCGCAAATGTTGGATTTGGATTATGTCGAAATGCTGGAATACGGTATGCCGCCGGTTTCCGGTTACGGCCAAAGCGAGCGGATCTTCTGGACTTTGGAAAACGTGAGCGCCCGTGAAGGCACGCTTTTTCCGCTCATGGCTTATTCTCTGGAGGAAAATACCAGCAAAATCTATGGTCAAAAAGTAACCAAATATACCAAAAATAATGAACAAAAGACCGATTAAAAATATCATCTGGGATGTCGACGGCACGCTTTATCAAAATATTCCGGCACTGAAGCCTTATTACAATCAGTTTAAGATTGATTATTTAGCCAAATATCTGCCCCAATTGTCTGTTAAAGACAGAGAATTGCGTTTTCAAAAAACCAAAGCCGAATTAAAATCTAATACTAAAACCATTGCCCAAATGACCGGCAAAAGCATTACCGAAGTTGGGCAGGAGTTTGAATTATATATTCCCAAGAAAAAATACATACGCCAAGATCCGCACTTAGTTGAACTTTTTGCCAGCTTAATCGGCAAAAAACAGATCAAAAATTTCGCTTTGCGTAACGGCATGACCAAAGTAACCAAAGACATTATTGATTGGGTTGGTCTAAAAGAAAGTGATTTTGTTGAAATTGTGGGGATGTTTGATCGTTTTGCCGATAGCAAGCCGGACGACAGCGGCTATCGCTATTTATTAGAAAAATATCATCTGGTTCTCGAAACTACTTTGGCAATTGGCGACAGGATTAATGTTGATCTTGTTCCGGCTAAAAAGTTAGGGATGCAAACAGCTTTGGTTTGGCAAAAAAGCGTTCCTGAAGAAAGTAAAGATGTTGTTGATTTTGTCCTACCCACAGTTTACGATCTGGCCTCGATTCTATGACAAAATTACTGCTGGCCACAAGTAATCCGGGAAAATTAGCCGAGATGCGTCAGGGACTCACTGATTTGTTAAAAAAGGGCTGGCAATTGTTGAGTTTAGCCGATCTGGAGATTTCACAATCACCTGAAGAAACCGGCCAGAGTTTTAAGGAAAACGCCGAACTCAAAGCCCGCTATTATGCTCAAAAAACCCGATTACCGGTTTTAGCCGATGACGGTGGTTTTGTCATCCCTTATTTAAATGGTGAACCTGGAGTTCGCTCAGCCCGCTGGTTGGGCAACGATTCTTCCGAAAATAATCTAATTAAACATACTTTAAACAAACTAGAAAACGCCAGAGATAAACAACGTCAGGCCTATCTTGAATTGGTTGTTTGTTTTTATGATCCGGTCAAAGAAATACTCTTGTTTGAAAACGAAAAGATAGCGGGGATCGTGGCCGGCAAGCCGAGTGCCAAACGTGTTTTTGGATTTCCTTATCGCGCTTTACTCAAAGTCGAGCCTTTTAATCAATATTACGATGAATTAAGTCCAAAACAGCATTTCCAAGTTAATCATCGTTTGAGAGCTTTAAAGAAGCTTAGAAATCAGTTAGATCAGTATTATGAATAATTTAATTAATTACGGCCAGCATTTCTTAGTTGATAAAAAAGTGATTCGGGATTTTTTGCAAAAATGTGATTTGCAGTCCCATGAGTCGGTTTTGGAAATCGGACCGGGCCAAGGCGTGCTTACTGGCGAGTTAGCTGCTAAAGCCAAAAGTATTACCGCGGTGGAAATAGATCAAAGGCTAAAACCAAAACTAGATAAGCTAATTAAGCAATTCTCTAATCTTTCTGTAATTTATCAAAATGCTTTAAAGCTACAAAACTTTGATTACGATTTGGTCTGTGGCGCGCTTTCCTATGCCATTTTTGAGCCCTTGGTAATTAAACTAATTAAAAATATGCAATTTGCTCGGGCGGTTTTTTTGGTAAGCGATAAAGTGCGGGAGTCGCAAAAAGAAGAAACTGGTTTATTATTTTATTTGTTAAATGCTTTTTTCAAGATTGATTTTAGTCAGCGTGTGTTACCGGCGGCTTTTACGCCCAAACCACGAACCGCCGGAGTGATAATTAAATTAATTCCGAGCATTCCCAAAGATAAACGCTTTTTGCTTTGGCGAGAACGGTTTTTAAAAGACAAAACCGTTTGGCAGCAAAATAACGCCAGTCTTTCAGAATTTGACCGGCAAATATTATATACTTGAGTCTATGTTAAGTATTGATTTTATTAAGCAAAACCTTGAGGCGGTCAAAGCGGCGGCCAAAAACAAAAACCGGCCTGTTGATTTGGATAAGATTTTAAAATTGGATCAGGCTAATCGCCAGTTGCTTACCCAGATAAGCCAGCTCAGGCAGGAACGTAATAATTTGGCTAAGCAAAAAGACGCTCAAAAAAATGCCGAAGTGGGCCGGCGCTTAAAAACAGAAGTCAAACAGATGGAAGAAAAACAAGCTGAGTTAGGCGCCCAGCTCAAGCAGTTGCTGGCGCAAGTGCCAAATGTGCCTTACAAAGAAGTGCCGATTGGCAAAGACGAAAAAGATAATCAGGAGATTAAAAAAGTGGGTGAGCCCACTAAGTTTGATTTTCCGGCCCAAAGTCATCTTGATTTGATCAAAAAACACGATTTGGCCGATCTTGAGCGAGGCAATAAAATCGCCGGCTTTCGCGGTTATTTTCTCAAAAAAGAACTGGCCTTAATGCATTTTGCTTTACTTTGGTATGTTTATTTGAAAATGTTTCACAAGGGTTATACCCCAATTATCGCACCGGCCCTGGTTAAGGATTTCCCGTTTTTTGGCGCCGGCCAATTTCCTTGGGGTAAGCCAGAGGTTTACTATCTGGAAAAAGACGATGTTTACTTATCCGGAACTGCCGAAGTCCCGGTGACCGCTTATTTTTCCAATGAAGTGCTCAGGGAGGCGGATTTACCCAAAAAGTTTTTTGCTTTTTCACCTTGTTTTCGGCGGGAAATCGGTTCTTATGGCAAAGATACCCAAGGGTTGTATCGGGTCCACGAGTTTGCCAAAATCGAACAGGTAATGATTGCCCCGGCCAATAATCAGCAGGCCAGGGATTTGCACGAAGAATTGCAGCAAAACGTGGAAGAAATCATCAATGATTTGGAGTTGCCCTATCGAGTTTTATTGATGTGTACCGGCGACATGGGTGAGCCGCAGGCCAAAAAATACGATACTGAGGTTTGGATGCCGTCCCGCCAGGCTTACGGCGAGGTGGCTTCCAATTCAATCATGACTGATTTTCAGGCCAGGCGCCTTAATATCCGCTATCGGGCCAAAGACGGGCAGACTCATTTTTGTTATACCTTAAATAACACGGCTCTGGCTTCTCCCCGGATTTTAATTGCCATTTTGGAAAACTATCAGCAAAAAGACGGCTCCATTATCATTCCTAAGGTCTTGCAAAGTTTGACCGGACTGAAAAAAATCACATAAATCATGGTTAATTTTTTTAATCGATTTTTCGACAGTAATGCTTCCGCCATTAAACGCCTTAAAGCAGTGGTTGACCAAATCAATGCGCAAGAGGAGCGTGCCAAAAAGCTAGAAGATCAGGATTTTCCCAAAGAAACGGCTAAACTCCAAAAACAGCTCAAAAATGATCCCAGGCAACTGGATGAGGTTTTGCCATGGGCGTTTGCTCTGGTGCGAGAAGCAGCCCGGCGGGTGTTGGGTGAACGTCATTATGATGTTCAGCTGATGGCTGGCGTTATTCTTCATCAAGGCAAAATTGCCGAGCAAAAAACCGGAGAAGGCAAAACCCTGTCGGCCACAGCGCCGTTATATCTCAACGCTCTTTTGGGCAAGGGCGCTCATTTGGTGACAGTCAACGATTATTTGGCCCGCCGTGACGCCGGCTGGATGGGTATGGTTTTTGATTTTCTGGGATTAACCACCGCGGCCATGATTTCGGAAAAATCTTATCTTTACGACAAAAACTATTTGGATAAACAGGTCACTGATTGGCGGCTCCAGCACTTGAAAGAGATCACGCGGAAAGAGGCGTATCAGGCCGATGTCACTTACGGCATCAACAGTGAGTTTGGCTTTGACTATTTGAGAGACAATATGAATATGAGCCGGGCCGAAATGGTGCAACGGGGTTTTTATTATGCCATTGTGGACGAAGTCGATTCCGTTCTGATCGACGAGGCCCGCACTCCTCATATTATTTCCGCTCCCTATGGTGAAAGTATTGATCAGTATTACAAATACGCTCAAGTCGTGTCCCGCTTAATGGCCGAGTCCGACTATACCATTGATGAAAAAATGCGGACAGTGAATTTAACTGAGCACGGCATTGAAAAAATTGAGAAAATTTTAGGGGTCAAAAACGTTTACGAATCCGATTACGATTCACTTTTTCATATTGAAGCAGCGCTCAAAGCCCGGACTTTGTTTAAGCTTAATCGCGATTACATTATCCGCAACAACGAAATTGTTATTGTAGACGAGTTTACCGGCCGGCTGCTTGAGGGACGCCGATTTTCCGAAGGTATCCATCAGGCGATTGAGGCCAAAGAGAATGTGGCCATCAAACAAGAATCCAAAACTTTGGCGACTGTTTCTTTGCAGAATTATTTCCGGATGTACGACAAGTTGGCCGGTATGACTGGGACCGCCGCCACTGAAGCTGAGGAGTTTCACAAGATCTATAAGTTGGAAGTAGTGATTGTGCCTACCAATCAGCCGATTGTGCGGCAGGATCAGCCTGATTTCATTTACAAAACCGTTCGGGGTAAATTTACGGCCATGGTCGAAGAGATAATGGCGGCCAACCGGCAGGGCCGGCCGATTCTGGTGGGCACAACCGACATTGATAAAAACGAAATGCTTTCAAGTCTGTTAAAGAAAAAAGGGGTCAAGCACGAGATTCTTAACGCCAAAAATCATGAGCGCGAAGCCGCCATTATCAGCAACGCCGGTCGAAAAAATGCCGTCACCATTGCCACCAATATGGCTGGCCGCGGTGTCGACATTGTTTTGGGTGGTAATCCGCCCAACCGTTATCAAACTGGCGTGAGTGCGAGCCAGTATCAAAAACAAAAACAGCAGTGGCAAAAAGATCACGACGAAGTGGTCAGGTTGGGTGGTTTATACGTGATGGGTACTGAGCGTCACGAAGCCCGGCGAATTGATAATCAGCTTCGTGGCCGAGCCGGCCGTCAGGGAGATCCGGGCCAAACCCGCTTTTTTATTTCTTTGGAGGATGATATGTTGCGGATTTTCGGCGGTGAGCAAATCGGCAAACTGATGACTTTTTTCAACTTTCCGGAAAATCAGCCGATTGAGCACGCCATGGTTTCCAAGGCGATTGAGCAAGCCCAAGTCAAAGTGGAAGGATTCAATTTTGATACCCGCAAGCATTTATTGGAGTTTGACGATGTCTTAAATAAGCAGCGAGAAATTGTTTACTCTCAGCGGACTCGAATTATGGAAATTGCCGAGGATAAAAACGAATCACTTTCGGATTTTTTGGATAAGCAAATTGAAAAACTGATCGAGGCGCAACTGGCGCCTTTGCGAATGACGCCGCAAATCAACAAAGACGAAGCGGTGACTATTTTGGAAAACTATTTTTCCTTAGCCGACAAAGAAAAAGCGCAGTTGTCCACTCTTACTTATCAGCAATTTGAAACCAGTTTCCGGCAAAATCTGAACCAAATTTTTAAAGACAAGCAAAAACGATTTGGAACTGAGCTTTTCGACGAGGCGATCAAGATCTTGTATATTTCCACCATTGATCGTTATTTTACCGAGCACCTGACTCATATTGAAAGTTTGCGCGAGGGGATCTCTTTGCGAGGTTATGCTCAATTGGACCCGCTGAATGAATACAAAAAAGAATCGTTTCAGATTTTCAACAATATGCTAAGCAGTATCCGGAACGACTTTTTCCGTCGCTTAACCCATTTGGAGATTCAACCCTCCCAGATTAATCAGATTGAGCCTGAAAAAAAAGAGGCGGTCGCCCGCCACGACCAAGTGAGTGCTTTAAACAACACCCCGGGGGTGTTACGGACTGTAGAGAAGCCCAAAAGTACCAAAATTGGTCGCAACGATCCCTGCCCTTGCGGCAGCGGTAAAAAGTACAAAAAATGTCATCTGCTTATTGACAATAAAATATAGTTTGCTACCATACAAAAATGGCTGATTATACTCAAAAAATCGACTCCCTGGCCAAAAATATCCAAACTCTCACATATTTGACGATTATGTTAATTATTGCGGTTGGCATTCTTTTTGTTAAGGATTATGTCAACGCTCCAGTTAGGCAAGAAGCAGTGAAAGCGGCGGACGCTCAGCCCGATACTGATACCACCACTCAGGTGACAGCAAAACAAATCAAAGCGCTTTTTACCAAAGACCAGATATATTTTGGCAACAAAAACAGTCAGAATCTGATCGTGATGGTCTCTGATCCCAGCTGTCCTTATTGTCAGATTGCCGCTGGCGAAAATCCGGAACTAAACAAGGAAGCCGGCGCTCAGTTTTTACTTGAACAGGATGGCGGCACTTATATTGCGCCTCTTCCCAAAATGCGTGCTTTGGTAGAAGAGGGCAAAGCGGCCCTGGTTTGGATTTATCAAAACGGTCATAACAACGGCGAAATGGCCACTAAGGCTTTGTATTGTGCTTATGAACAAAGTAAGTTTTGGGAGGCTCATGACCTGCTTATGTCCGGCGCTGGCTATGACTTGATCAACAATGTTGTTCAGAACGATCAAAGTAAAGCCGGTGATTTGGTGTCCTTTTTGGCCGAAGTGGTTAATTCAGACAAATTGCAGGCCTGTTTAGAAAGCGGCAAATACGACGCCAAAATTACTCAAGACATGGCCTTATCCGCGTCTTTAGGAGTGAGCGGGACGCCGGGCTTTTTTGTCAATACCACCAATTTTGCCGGTGCCTATAGTTGGGCCGAGATGGAATCTTCAGTAAAATAAACTGCAATTCTTGATAGACTTTTTATATGGGGCAGTTAAATTATTCTCCGCTAAAACCTAAGTCAGCCGTGTCGGTTCATGGTAACAAAGAGATGGAGCCAAAACCCAATGAAAAGATCCGGGTTCAGGACCAGAGTGAAGACGAACGCGAGCCGGTTGAGGAGGTTAAAACCAGTAGTCAGCCATCACCAGTAGAAGTCATTCCCGAATTACCGGAAATAGACAAAGAACTTCTTGATGAAGGAGTAGAAGTTATTGATCACGACACCATTTTTGTAGGCAACCGTAAAATCGACTTGCCTTTGCCGTTGGAAAAAATCGATCAGGGTCTTCATAAACCAGTAACGAGTGGTTGGCGCTGGATTTCGGAATTAACCAGATATATTTTAGCTCGCCTGCACATTGTAATTAGAAAAGTCGGTGATAAGTTTAAGTTGGTTGAACAAGACTGATGCTTTGGTTACTTTTAAATTCCGTGGGTATTGTTAGTTTGTTTTTTCTGGTTCCGCCGACTCATAATTTAATCATCGGTTTGTTTATTATCCTTTTGGGTTTGGAGTTTGGCTTGCTGTTTAAAGTGATAAAGATAAATCACCCAGTTCTTAAACGTTTGTGGCGATTATATTTGCCGATTGTAATTTCCGTTCTTTTATTTTTGTGGTGGCAGGATATTTTAAATTTCGTCATACTGAGTTATCTGTTTGTGCTGTTGGTTTTTTTGGAGTTTTTAATGAGGCAACTTAGTATTTGAGTTGGCAGTTTGATATACTCATTCCAGATATGAGGCGGTTTTTTGAAATTTTAATCCCATTGTTTACCTGGAGTTTAATCACACTTCCGGTTTGGTTGTCACCCTTTCATCCGGCCGTAGCCGCTTATTTTATTATCGTTTTTAACGTTTATTTTTTTTATAAATCGCTTAAGACTGTTATTTTGGCAACAGTTTCCTATATCAACATTGACAAGTCCAGACAAGTTAATTGGCTTGCCAAAGCCAGAAAGATTGAAAATTTTGATCGCATTAAACACTTTTTTATTATTCCAAACTATAAAGAAGGTTATGCGAAAGTAAAAAAAACCCTTGAGAATCTGGCCGAACAAAAATATCCGGTCAAAAATATCTATATTGTTTTGGCATTAGAACGGTCTGAGGGGCAAGAAGCCGTAACGCGTTTTCAACGACTATTCAGAAATTTCCGTCATCGTTTTGGCGGTTTTTATGCCACCTATCATGTGTTAAAGCCGGGTGAGGAAAAAGGCAAAGCCAGCAACGAAGCTTATGCGGCCAGATTTGTGAGTCAGTGGGTGAAAAAAAGAAAGCTGGATCCCTTAAATATTCTGGTCACCTCATGCGATGCGGACGCTCTTATGGATCCTCAATACTGCAGCTATCTGACCACCAATTATTTGCTGGATCAAAACGGTCGCTATCATTTTTATGCCGCGCCGGTTGTTTTATATAACAATTATTGGGATTTAAACTTTATTATCCGATTGCAAACCACCATTTCTTCTATTTTGAGAATGTCCATGCTTTCGGATCGTCATAGTTTGATTCAGATATCAACTTATAGTATGAGTTTGTGGTTGTTAGAGTCGGTTGATTATTGGGACGTTGATATTATTCCCGAAGACTGGCATATTTTTCTTCAGGCCTTTTTTAAATACGGAATTAAAGTCCGCACCGTTCCGGTTTACCTACTGTGCACTCGTGATGGAGTCCGTGGCAAAAATCTTTGGGATTCTTTTAAGAGCCGTTATGAGCAGGAAAAACGTTGGGCCTGGGGAGTTTCCGATATTCCGTATGCTTTGGAAAAAATGTTTCAGTCGCCGCAGATTCCGTTTTTGGATAAATTTTTCCGGCTTTTTGGCATTATTGAAGGTCACATTCTTTGGCCGTCTTCATTTTTCTTGCTCACTCTTGGCGCGAGCATTCCGGCTTTGGTCAATCCTTATTTCAAAAGAACAGTCATGGGTTATGTTTTGCCAAAAGTGGCCGGTGGAATTTTAACCTTATCCGTACTTTTTGTTTTGGTGATTGCTTATCTGGACTTTCAAGCCAAGCATCGCTTTATGAAAAAAGGCGAAATCAAAAAATTCCCTTATTTAGTCATTCAGTGGGTTTTGTTTCCGCTGTTTTCGCCGATTATCTCGGCTTTTTTGTCTTCTCTTCCGGCTTTGGAATCTCACACTCGTTTACTGTTGGGAAAAAAGCTAAACTATAAAGTAACTCAAAAGATATGAACGACAATTCCACCATCCGATTTTTGGATGACAAACACAAATGGCTAGTACTGACTGTGGTTACTTTTTTACTGGCTTTTTATTGGTTGCCGGAGCAAGTGCCTTTTTTTTACTCACAGGCTTTACCAGAGGAAAAGCTAGCCAGCAAATATTACTTATTGGTGATTCCCTTATTTAATTATTTGTTTTTTATCCTTAGTGACACTTGGCTTAGCAAGCTGGCGCTCAAAAACGATAATATGCTTAATTTGATTCGGTTTTTCCGGATCGGATTGGCTTTTTTTGGTTATTTTCTTTTTTTAAGAATCATAATTTTGATTATTTAAACAATGTGGATGTATATTGTCAGCTCGATATTGCTTGCCTTTTTTTTGACTCCGGTGGTGATTAAACTGGCCAGAAAATATAGATTGGTTACCGATGCCGGTTCCAAAAAACACCCGGCTCACACTCATCAGGGAATTCTGCCAAGGGGCGGAGGATTGCCTATTTTTCTAGCCATTCTGGTGCCGATGCTTTTTTTTGTCACCAACAAGATTATTACTTATGTTCTTATTGGTGGAGGTATTGCCGTAATTGTCGGCCTGATCGACGACAAATACGATCTTTCGCCGTACTTGCGATTTGGCACTAATATTCTGGCCGCGACCGTGGCTGTTTTGGGAGGAATCGGCATTCCTTTTATTACCAATCCCTTTGACACCTTGTTTAGACTGGATCAATTCAAAGTCAGTTTCACCTTGTTTGGCAGCGGTTTCGAATTATTGTGGTTGGCAGATTTGGCCGCCATTTTGTGGATTGTCTGGTGCATGAATATGGTCAATTGGAGCAAGGGCGTCGATGGACAGCTGCCCGGCTATGTCACCATTACGGCCTTTTTTTTGGGCTTATTGTCACTGCGTTTTTCCCGGCACGATATTTCCAAGGAGGTGGTGACTTTAATGTGTTTTGTGACGGCCGGGGCTTTTTTGGGTTTTCTGCCCTGGAATTATTATCCCCAGAAGATCTTGCCCGGTTATGCCGCTGGCAGTTTGGCCGGTTATTTATTGGGGATTTTGTCCATTCTCTCCTGGGGAAAGCTCGGGACAATGCTGTTATTGCTGGCTTTGCCCTTAACAGACGCTTTGGTTGTCATAACCAGGCGGATTGCCCAGAAAAAATCACCTTTTCGGGGAGACCGTCAGCATTTTCACCACACTTTATTAAATATGGGTTGGAGCCGCCGGAGGATCGCCGTTTTTTACTGGTTGGTTTCTTTGATTGTTGGGAGTTTGACTTTGTTTATGAACTCGCAAGAAAAAATGTACGCCTTTATTTTATTAGTGGTAGTCTTATCTGGGATTGTTGTCTGGAGTTATAATTTTGTCAAAAATGGCCACTAAATTAAAAATCATTTTCATTGCTATCCTGGTGTTTGTGGCGGTTTTTATTATTGGTCAATTTTTTTTGCCAGACAAATACGTAGTCAGGTTGTTTGCCAAAACCGGGACTTTGAGGGTGGAAAGCGTGCCCAAGACCAGCGTTTTTGTAAACAGCGCTTTTATCGGCCAAACCCCGTTACAATTAAGCTTGAAGACTGATGTTTACACAGTCAAGTTAGTGCCTGAGGCGAGTGAGGCTAGCCTAATTTCTTGGTCAGGATCAGTGCGGATTTTTGAAAACACCACCACTTATGTCAATCGTGAGTTGGCCTCCAAAGATTTATTGAGCGCCGGTGAAGTGATTTCTTTGGAAAAAGTCGGCAGTGACAAAGCCCAGATTTGGGTTAGTACCGATCCGAATGGCGTCATCGTTTCGCTGGACGGAGAGGATCGGGGAGTCAGTCCGGTGTTTATGGATAATATTAATCAGGGTAGTCATGAATTGGCTGTGCGGGGCGAAAGATTTTTACCAAGAACTATCAAAATCAATACGGTTGAAGGTTACAAGCTGACCGCTGATTTCAAGTTGGCAATTGACGAAAACTATAAAAAACCAGCCCCCAATAAAGCCAAAAAGCCCATCAGCAAAAAACCGCAGAAATTGATGATTTTGGATACCCCAACTGGCTGGCTCAGGGTTCGGGAAGAGCCCAATCTTAATGCGTCGGAGTCTGCTCAGGTGGCCCCCGGCGACGAGTTCACTTATTTTGAAGAGCAGAATAACTGGTATCAAATTGAGTATGAAATCGACAAATTGGGTTGGGTCTACGGAGACTATATCGAAATCATTAATGAAACAACCCCTACTCCTACCCCAGAAGAATAATTTATGAATAAAAAAATAAAACTGATGTTAATCGACGGTGATGGAGTGGCCATACTTAGCCGTCAAAAATTTAGCGAAAATCTAAAGCAAGATTTTGGTATTGGTACAGATGTTACCGATGATTTTTTTAAACACGACTTCAATGATTGTCTTACTGGTCAAAAAGATATGCAAGATTGTTTGCCGAAATATCTCAAGAAATGGGGATTAAAACACTCTTTTTCCGCAATATTAGATTATTGGTTCAAATCAGAAAATAGTCCGAATAAACGTTTGCTTGATTATCTACAGATGCTTAGAAAGCAAGGAATTGTTTGTTGTCTGGCAACTAATCAAGAAAAATACCGTACTTGCTATGTAAAAGAGTCGATGAAATTTGAACATTATTTTGATCATATTTATTCTTCATGTGATATGGGAGTCAAAAAGCCAGATCCGCGTTTTTTCGAAGTTATCCTAAAAGACTATCCCAATATTTCTAAAAATCAAGTTATGTTTTGGGATGATCAGCTTAAAAATGTCCAAGCCGGGATTGCTTTTGGCATTCAGGCCCAGGTTTATCTAGATTTTCCCAGTTTCAAATTATTTATGATACGTGCTACTCAAAACTAACGACAATGGTATAATTTAAACATGGGAGAAACAAAGAAAATAACCGAAAAAGTAACAATTAACACAGGAACAATTGTTGGCAGCCAATATTCTCAATTGGTTGGAGTATCAGTTACTGATGTTGATATTACCCTAGAGTTTGTGTTTATTAATCCGCGAGATAGGTCAATTGGGCAAGTGGTTTCAAGGATTACTTTACCGATAGATGTGGGCATGAATCTTGCGAAAGCCATTTTTGAAACAATAGAAATGCGTCGGCATAAGAAGAAGGGAGTTAAAAATGGTTAGTGCAGTTCCAATGAACATTATTGAAAAGACTTACAGATATACAGATAATTACTGTCAAGTCCCTAAGAACATTGACATTAAACCACCGAACTCAATTTTAGAATGGAAAGATATGACTATTAACAAAGGTGAATTACTGCATCAAGAAATCCCTATGTTTACTTTTCCTTCACTCAATGAAATTCGCAAAGAATATCTTAAAAAAGGTTACTCAAGTAAAGAAGTAAACAGTATGATAGCAGGTCTTTCTGAATTACCCGAATATGCGAGAAGTAACGGAAGTAAAAAGAGTCTTAAATAAAATTAGGAGATGGGGTCTAGAAAAAAGATATAAAAAACAAAAGAAGTTATTCATTTCTAATCCAGGGCACAGATCGTTGGATTTTATAATGCTAGATCATAAATTTAGGATTTGTTCATTTAAGGTAAATAATCAATATAGGGTTAAGGTGATTAAAAGAGATATTAACAGCTATGTTGTCATTGATATAGGCGATTATCATAAAAAACAATAAGCTGAAATTTAATTCCCCTTGCAAAAAAAAATAGTCGTTAGTATAATGCTGGTACTTTTTGAAAAGTATTTTTGTATTGAGAATTCTTATTATTAATTAAATTAATTAAACAAATATGGCAACTGCGAAATACGAAAGAACCAAACCTCATTTAAACATTGGTACCATTGGTCACGTTGATCACGGTAAAACCACTCTCACCTCTGCAATCACCACTGTTCTTGCCAAAAAAGGCATGGCCCAAGCTTTTAGTTATGAACAGATTGATAAAGCGCCAGAAGAAAAAGCCCGCGGCGTTACTATTAACGTTCATCACTGTGAATACGAAACCACAAAACGTCATTATGCTCACATCGACTGTCCCGGCCACGCCGACTACATCAAGAACATGATTACCGGCGCCGCCCAAATGGATGGAGCTATTTTAGTAGTCTCCGCTCCGGATGGTCCTATGCCTCAAACCCGAGAGCACATTTTATTGGCTCATCAGGTTAACGTTCCGGCCATGGTCGTCTTTTTGAACAAGGTCGACATGGTTCAGGACAAAGAACTTTTGGAACTGGTCGAAATGGAAATTCGGGACTTACTCAAAAAGTACAAATTTCCCGGCGACGAAATTCCGATCATCAAAGGTTCGGCCTTAAAAGCGATTGAAGGCGATGCCGAAGCCGTTAAAGCCATTGAAGATTTGATGCAAGCGGTTGACGATTATATTCCCGAGCCGGTTCGTGACGTGGAAAAACCGTTCATGATGCCCATTGAAGACATCTTTTCAATCAAAGGTCGTGGCACCGTGGTTACCGGTCGTGTTACCCGCGGCACTCTGAAAGTAAACGAGGAAGTCGAAATTGTCGGAATCAAACCCAACAAAAAGACCATTACCACCGGAATTGAAATGTTCCGCAAGAGCATGGATGAAACCATTGCCGGTGACAATGTCGGTTTGCTTTTAAGAGGAATCGAAAAGAAAGACGTTGTTCGCGGCCAGGTAGTTGCCAAACCGGGAACAATCAAACCTCATAAGAAATTTGAGGCCGAACTTTATGTTTTGACTAAGGATGAAGGTGGTCGTCACACTCCATTCTTTAATGGTTATCGTCCACAATTTTTTATCAATACTGCCGATGTTACCGGTGAAGCCAAACTCCCCAGCGGAGTCGAAATGGTTTCCCCAGGCGATAATGTCACTATTACCGGCGAATTGATTTATCCCGTCGCGATGGAACAGGGTTCCAAATTCGCCATTCGTGAAGGCGGCAAGACTGTCGGCGCGGGCGTGGTCACCAAAATTGTAGAGTAATTTTAAGTTTTAATTTTTAGTTAATGCCTACAGGCAAGATCAGAGTTCGTTTAAAAGCATACGATCACAAAGTGTTGGAAGACACTTGTGAAAAGATTATTTCAACAGCAATTAAGACTGGCGGTGCCGTTATTGGCCCCATTCCTTTGCCTACAAGGCGAACCCTAATTGCCGTGAACAAATCACCTTTTACCGACAAAGACAGTCGGGATCATTTTGAAATTAAGGAACACAAACGCCTGATCGACATTGTTAATCCCACTCTGCAAACTATTGACGCTTTAACCCATCTCGACATTCCCTCTGGCATTGACGTAGCCATTAAGATGTAATATAATCGTTACACAATAATGGAGTTATCTAAACTGTCTCACAAGCAGGTTTAGGAGTTTGGACAGATTGGAAAGCAAAGACCCAATCTGGGTCTTTTTTATTTGTGTACAAAAATGACAGGTTTTATTTTAGCAACCAAAGTTAAACAGACATCAGGTTTTGATGAGCAGAAAAATCGTCAAGCCTACACTCTTTTGAAAATAAGTCCTTGTTATGTTATTCAAGTAAAAACCAAGGAAACAGATGGCTATCAGGCACTCCAAATTGGTTTTCTTAATAAAAACCCCAAAAATATTAACTCAATGTTAAAGGGCCAGACCAAAAAAGCGGGAATACCAAGCCCGCTTTCTTTTTTTTCTGAGGTCAAGATTGAGGATTATTTTGAGGCCAAAGAAATTAAAGAAAACGACAAAGTCGGTTATCAGATCGGATCAAATTCCTTTTTACCCGGTACTTTGATTAAACCGGAAGCGGTTTTTGCTCCGAAGGATAAGGTTCAGGTAAGCGGAATCACTAAGGGTAAGGGTTTTGCCGGTGTGGTTAAGCGCCACGGTTTTGCCGGTGGTCCCAAAACTCACGGTCAGAGCGACCGTTTGCGCGCTCCAGGCGCGATTGGTTCCGGAACCACTCCCGGACGTGTCTGGAAAGGGAAGCGAATGGCCGGAAGAATGGGTGGCGAGGCGCAAACCATCAAGGGCTTGCAAGTCGTGAAAATCGATTCCGATTCAATTTTGTTGCAGGGTTTGGTTCCCGGACCAATTGGCGGCGTGATAACAGTTCTCAAACAAAAAAATGGTTAAAGCCGATTTATTGCTCAAAGACATCAAGCTGCCAAAAGAGATTTTTGGTGTCGTTGCTTCAGATAAGCTCCTTGCCCAATATGTTTATGTATATCTGAACAATTTGAAAAAGGGTCGTCACCAAACCAAAACCAGATCAATGGTCACTGGCTCGACTCGCAAGATCTACAGGCAAAAAGGGACTGGCCGAGCCCGGCACGGCGACATTAAAGCGCCTATTTTTGTCGGTGGCGGAATTGCTTTTGGTCCAACCGGAGATTACCGCCAGCTCAAATTAACTAAAAAAATGCGTCGAAAAGCTCTTTTTTACGCTTTGTCTCTTAAGGCTAAAGATAAGAAACTTTTTCTTGTCAATTCGGCCTTAGTCGACAAGGTCAATAAAACCAAACAGGCCCAAGATTTATTAGGCTCGATTAAATTAAAAGGATCTTCAATTTTAATTTTACCTCACCACGACAAAGCTCAGACTTTTTTTCAAAATCTCTACGGGCTTACTGTTAACGAACCCATGGCTCTGAATGCTTATCGGGTGTTGCAAGCCAAAAACCTGATTTTTACTGAAAAATCAGTCGCTGAATTTATCAGTCTTTTCAAACATGAGTAACACAACTCTATTAAAACCGGTGTTAACTGAAAAATCTCTGAATAAGGCTGATCTTTATGTTTTTAAGGTCGATCCGCAAGCAAACAAAAATCAGATTAAAGAAACGGTTGAAAAAGTTTACAAAGTCGTCGTTTCCGAAATCAAAACCGTTGTAGTGAAGGGCAAAATGAAAGTGGCGGGCAAGCGCCGTCTTAAAAAAAGACTATCTAAGGTAAAAAAAGCCTATATTACTTTGAGCAAAGGAAAGATTGACGACTTTCCCAAAAACAATTAATAAATAAAATGGAAAATCTAAATCGAGTTACCAAAAAATTAAAGTTTATTGCTCCCAATCGGGCCGCCCGTGACAATGCCGGCCGGGTGTCGGTACGCAGTCGTGGCGGTCGCCATAAACGTTACTATCGGGTTATCGATTGGAAGCGTGACAAGCGTGATGTTTGGGCAACGGTTGTAGCCATTGAATATGATCCAAACCGGTCGACCGAGATTGCTTTGCTTAAATACTCAGACGGAGAGTATCGCTATATTTTGGAGCCCTTAAATTTGAAAGTTGGTGACAAAGTGATCAGTTCGACTGACGCCCCGATTAAGCCGGGTTGTACTTTGGCCTTACAGTTGATTCCTTTGGGTGTGGAAATTCATAATATCGAAATGATTGCCGGTCGCGGAGGACAAATGGCCCGCTCAGCCGGAACCGCATGCGTTATAATAGGAAAAGACAAACAATACGCTCATTTGAAATTGCCATCTGGGGAAATCAGAAAAGTTTCTCTGACTTGTTTAGCTACAATCGGACAGTTGGGCAATGTGGAACGCAAAAATGAGGAGTTGGGTAAAGCCGGCCGTTCTCGTTTACGAGGTCGTCGGCCAAAGGTCAGAGGAGTGGCCATGCATCCTGATAGCCATCCTCACGGTGGTGGTGAAGGCCGTAGCGGCGAAGGTATGCATCCCAAGACCCCTTGGGGTAAAACGGCTCACGGACTAAAAACCCGTAAAAAACAAAAGCCATCGGACAAATTAATAATTAAGCGGAGAAAATAACTTATGTCCAGATCAATGAAAAAAGGACCATATATTGACGAAAAACTGATGAAAAAGGTCCTTAAACAAAAAAAGGCTGGCCAAAACGAACCTATCAAAACTTGGGCTCGGGCCTCTCAGATTCCGCCTGAATTTGTTGGTTTTCGTTTTCTGGTACATAATGGCCGTAAATTTGCCGAAGTCTATATTGGTGAGTCAATGGTTGGTCATCGTTTAGGTGAATTTGCCATTACCAGAACCTTTAAGGGACATGGTCGTGTCACCAAGAGAATTACACAAAAAACTTAAATTATGGAAAAAACAGCCAAAAGCAAATATCTAAGAACCTCGGCCAAAAAGCTACGGATCTTGATTAATAACCTCAAGGGTCAAAAAGCCGTTCTGATGCTGCAGAAATTAGAACTGCAATCTCAAAAAGGCGCTGAATTGATTGCCGGCACCCTAAAAAGTGCCATTAATCTTTTTGAAGAACCCTTAAGAGAGAAGCTCACGGTGAAAAATATCATGGCCGATCAGGGTCCGGTGTTTAAAAGGTGGCGGGCCGGATCAAGAGGAGCGGCCAAAAAATATTCCAAAAAAACCGCTCATTTACATATAACTTTAGAAATTAAGGACAAAACCAAAACCAAAAATGGGAAATAAAGTTAACGCCAACGCTTTACGACTGGGAATTTCCAGAACTTGGGACAGTCGTTGGTTTTTTAGCAACAACAAGCTTTTTAAAGAATCATTGATTCAGGATTTACAGATCCGGAAGTTTTTGATGAGGCGTTATCAGCCGGCCGGCTTAACTCAGGTTGAGATTGAGCGGAGTTTGTCCGGGATGAACTTAATCTTGCACTCAGTAAGGCCAGGAATGATTATCGGTCGTGGCGGCAAGGGTTTGGAAGAAGTCAAACACAAGATTATGGAATTATTGGGGATTAAATTGCAAAAGGAAAAAGAGAAATTCAAGCTTGAAATCAAAGTCGAGCAGGTTAAAAAACCTTTTTTGAGCGCCCGTTATGTGGCCGAATATATTTCCGAGCGGATTGCCAAAAACTTTCCGCACCGCGGCTTGGTTCACTCAACCATGGAAAAAGTCAAAGAAAGCGGCGCCCTGGGTGTCAAAATTGCCATCGGTGGCCGGATCAGAGGGGCCAACATTGCCAGACACGAAAAATATCAGATCGGCAAGGTACCATTATCGTCTGTCAAGGCTGATATTGACTATGCTCAAAGCCCGTCCTTAACCAGAAATGGTTATGTAGGAATAAAAGTTTGGATTTGTCGACCATAAAATGTTAGCCCCAAAAAAAACCAAGCATCGCAAACAGTTCAGAGGCACATATAAGCGCTTGGCGACCAGTGGTAATGAAGTTAATTTTGGTCGTTTTGGTTTAATCAGCAAAAAGGCCGCCTGGATTACGGATCGACAGATTGAGTCTTGTCGCGTTGTCCTATCCAGAGAGACCAGAAAAATTGGCCGCTATTGGCTAAGGATTTTTCCGCATAATCCTTATACCAAAAAGCCGTTGGAAGTGGGTATGGGTTCGGGTAAAGGTGACGTTTCGCACTATGTGGCGACAGTCTTACCCGGAACCGTTATGTTTGAGCTGGATGGAATTATTCCAACCGAGGCCAAACGAATTTTTAAGAAAGTCAGTCATAAGTTACCGGTGGCAACATTGGTGATCGATAAAAACAATGAGTAAACAAAAATTAATTCAAACCTCACAATTGCGAAAAAAAAGCCCGAAAGAGCTATTAAAACTTTTACAGGAAACTCAATTGAGTAAGAGTCAGGATGCCTTGGCCATGATTACCAAGAGGAGTAAAAACGTGAATCTTTTGAAACCAAGCAAAATAACCATTGCCAGAATCAAAACTGTTCTGGCTGAAAAAAGAGAACTGGCTAAGTTAGAAGTTGCCTCAAACACAGGCAAAACCAAAACCAAAAATGACTAAGATTTTAGAAGGAGTGGTAGTTTCCGCCAAAACAGAGCAGACAGTCGTCGTTAGAGTGGAGCGCAAATACCGCCATCCGGTTTATGCCAAAATCGTCAAGCGTCATAAGAAATATTTAGCCCATAATCCTAGCTTAAAGCTGATTGAGGGCGACTTGGTTAAGATTAAGGAAGTTCGTCCAATTTCAAAGAACAAACATTATTTAGTTGTTGGTAAAAAGTAACAATGCTGCAATTACGTTCGATGATAACTGTCGCCGACAACAGCGGCGCCAAAATCCTCCAAATGGTGGGGATTCCAGGTCGTGGTAATAAGAAGATTGCCAGAATTGGCGACGTCATTACCGGTGTTGTCAAAAAAGCTGATCCTACCGGTCAGGTGCAGGCGCATCAAGTGACTCGGGCCGTGATTGTCAGAACTCGCAAAGAATTGCGCCGTCCAGACGGATCTTATATCCGTTTTGACGAAAACGCCTGCGTTATTTTAGACGCCAAAACTCAGTTACCCAAAGGGTCCAGAGTCTTTGGTCCGATTGCCCGCGAGATAAAGCAGCTGGGATTTGTTAAAATAGCCAGTCTGGCAAAAGAAATTTATTAAAAAATATGAAAATTAAAAAAGCCGATCAAGTCAAAGTCATTTTGGGTAAAGATAAAGGTCGGGTGGGTGTGGTTGAAAAAATATACCCCAAATCCCACAAGCTCTTAGTTAAGGGAATAAACATGTACAAAAAACACGTTAAAAAAAGCGAATCTTTTCCCAAAGGCGGGATTGTTGAGATTAATCGTCCGATGTTGGACAACAAAGTGATGTTAGTTTGTCCTAACTGTAAAGAAAAAACCAGAGTTGGTTATACGTTGGACAGCAAGCAACAAAAGCAACGGCTTTGTCGCAAGTGCCACAAAGTTATTAAATAAATATGCATAATTTACTAAAAAAATATCAGGAAATAGTTCGACCAAAGCTCAAAAAAGAGTTTGATTTGCAAAACGATTTGCAGGTTCCGGGTTTGGTCAAAATTGTGGTTAATATGGGCTTGAACGATGCCATTAATAACAAAGGCATTATTGATAAGGTAATCAAACAGTTGCGGATTATTGCCGGCCAAGAGCCGTCAGTCACCAAATCCAGAAAAGCCATTTCCGCGTTTAAATTGCGTAAGGGTATGCCGATGGGTTTAAAAGTTACTCTCAGAGGAACACGGATGTTGGATTTTTGGGAGAAACTTGTTAAAATAGTACTTCCTCGTCAACGTGATTTTAAGGGTATTGCAGACAAGGGTTTTGACTCACAGGGAAATTTGAATCTCGGCTTTAAAGAGCAAACAATTTTTCCGGATTTGGAATACGATCAGATCGACAAGGCGCGAGGATTAGAAATTACAGTGGTTACTTCAAGCACTGATAAAAGTCAGGCAAAAAGACTCCTTGAGGAGTTGGGAATGCCTTTTAAAAAATAAAAATGGCCAAAACAAGCGATATTGTTAAGTTTCAAAAAGCACAAAAGTACAAAACCAGACAGGTTAATCGATGTTTGATTTGTGGTCGCAGTCGTGCTTATATGAGAAAGTTTGGGCTTTGCCGCCTCTGTTTCCGTAAGGCAGCCCTAGCCGGTGAAATTCCCGGCGTTTTAAAAGCATCATGGTAATGATTTCAGATCCGATCGGCGATATGTTAACCCGAATCCGAAATGGTTATATGGCCGGCAATAAAAACGTGACTATGCCTTATTCTAAGAGCAGAGAAGCGGTTGTCAAGGTGTTAATTGAAAACAAGATTTTAGCCGACTATCAAAAAGATACCAAAACCTTAAAAAAGACTTTGATAGTAAAACTGGTCGAAGGTAGGCGCCGGCCTTTTGAAATCAAGCGAGTCAGTAAGCCCGGTCGTCGGATTTATCTTTCCAACAAGAATTTTTACAAAGTTAAGGGCGATCAGGGCGTGTTGATTATCAGCACTTCCAAAGGTGTTATGGACAACAAAAAAGCAAACAAGTTAAAGATTGGCGGCGAAATAATTGCCGAAATATTTTAAAAATGTCAAAAATTGGTAACAATCCGGTCATAATTGAAAAGGAAGTTCAGATAACGACAGTTGGTAATGAAGTGACTGTCAAAGGTTCAAAAGGCGAGTTGAGTTTAAAATTGCCCAAAGCCATTAAATTGGAAATAAAAGACAATCAGGCACATTTTACCAACGTTAAGCCCAGTAAGAAAAGCCGGGCTTTACACGGTTTGACCAGAATGCTTTTTGCCAACGCCGCCTCAGGCGTGATCAATCTTTGGGAAAAGACCCTGGAAATTCATGGAGTTGGTTTCAGAGTTAAGCAAGAGGCGGACAATTTGGTTTTCCAAATTGGATATTCGCATCCGGTTAACTTTAAAGTGCCTCAGGGAGTCCTAGCCACTGTTAAGGGCAGCAAAATCGTCATTGCCGGAGTTAATAAACAACAGGTTGGTGAAATTGCCGCTGCGATCAAAAGAATTCGTAAACCGGACAAATATAAAGGCAAAGGAATCAGATATCAGGGTGAGGTTATTAAATTAAAGCCGGGCAAAAAAGCCAAAACTACGGCCTAAATTAAAAACAAATATGAAAATCAGCAGTTTACTCAAACAAACAAGACGTCAGCGAAGTCGTCGCTTGCTTAGAGTCAGGCGTCCGATTCTTGAGAGCAAAGCCAGACCAAGATTGACTGTTCATCGCTCAAGTCGCTATATTTATGCTCAGATTATTGATGACCGGTTGGGTAAAACTTTGGTCGCTTCTTCTGACTTAAAGATCAAAGTCAAAGACAAGCAAACCAAGACCGAACGGGCCAAATTGGTCGGCAAGGCTTTGGCTGAAAAAGCGATGGCCAAAAAAATCAAAACCGTGGTTTTTGATCGCGGTTGGTATAAGTTTCACGGCCGGATAAAGGCGTTAGCCGACAGTGCTCGTGAAGCCGGATTAATATTTTAATTTATTTATGAAACAAGATTCGCAACTGCAAGAACAAGTTTTGGATTTACGCCGGGTTTCCCGAAAAGTCCCGGGCGGTAATTATGCCAGCTTTTCTGCTTTGGTGGCAGTGGGGGACGGCAAAGGCGGTTTGGGAATCGGTTTGGCCAAAGCTCTTGAGGTGCCTCGGGCAATTAATAAGGCTCTTACTAAGGCCAGAAAAAGAATGATCACTATCAAACTTCACGGCACCACCATTCCCTATGACTTAATGGTGAAATATAACGCCAGCAAGCTTCTTTTAAAGCCTGCTCCAGAGGGGACTGGTTTAAAAGTCGGGAGTGTGGTCCGACCCTTGATGAACATGGCCGGAATTAAAGATCTGTCCGGCAAAATTTACGGTTCAAACAACAAGATCAATCTGACCTATGCAGTTTACGAACTGTTTAAAAAATTAGCTTATGAACAAAATGGTTAAATTACATCAGTTGCCGGTAATTCACAGCAAAAGACCCAAGCGAGTTGGTCGAGGTTGGGGATCTGGCAAAGGTAAATATGCCGGTCGTGGCAACAAAGGTCAAAAATCACGCGAAAAAATCAAATGGCTGTTTGAAGGTGGTCAAGCCAAGCTTCAGAAACGTTTGCCCATGATCAGAGGTAAGGGCAAAAACAGATCTTTTATCGTGAAACCGGAGATCATCAATGTTTCGGACTTGGAGCTTCTTAAATCAGTTAAGAGCGGAACCGTAATTGACAATCAATTTATGATCAAAATTGGCATAATAGAAAAAGGCCAGAAAATTAAATTATTAGGTAATGGTCGGCTGACCAAAAAGTTGGTCATCAAAATTCAAGCCTCAGAAAAAGCAATGCAAAAAGTTAAACAGGCAGGTGGTGAAAATCAATCTTAAAGCCATTATCGGCGATATCTGGTCAAACAGAGCCCTGCGTCGCAAATTTTTATTTACCCTTTTTATCCTCTTCGTTTTCAGACTGTTTGCTTTTGTTACCATCCCCACGATTGATTTAACCAAGCTGCAGGAATTGTTTTCTGGAAACCAATTTTTGGTTCTTTTGGATATTTTCTCCGGTGGCACTTTGGTTAACTTTTCCATTATGGCAGTGGGTTTGAATCCTTATATCAATGCCTCAATTGCTATTCAACTGTTTTCGGTGATCTATCCGCCACTGGAGGCGCTTTCCAAAGAAGGTGAATTCGGCCGATTTAAGCTCAATCAATACACTCGTTTTGTCACTCTGCCAATTGCTTTTTTACAAAGCATTGGTATGTACTTTTTTCTCCATAATCAGCAGATTATCGGCGCTTTGAGTTTTGTCGAGCTTTTGGTTTTTGCGCTCTCCTTGACCGCCGGAACCTTTATTTTAATGTGGCTAGGCGAGCTGATTTCGGAGTTTGGCGTCGGTAACGGTGTTTCTTTTATCATTTTGGCAGGTATTGTCGGCCGGTTGCCGGTGATGTTTGGTCAGTCGATTAATTTGCTCAATCAAGAAACAGTTATTCCCTCGCTGATTTTAATCGGGATTTCCCTCGCGGTTATTTATGCAGTCGTAGTTTTAAACGAAGCTAAGCGCAAAATTCCGGTTTATTACGCCAAACGGGTCAGGGGTGGCAAAATGTATGGCGGCGCCACCAATTATCTGCCGATCAAACTGAGTCAGGCCGGAGTCATTCCCATTATCTTTGCCGTTTCCTTTGTTTTGTTTCCACAACTGATTGGTAATTTTATGAGTAGTTCCAACAATCCTAGCGTAGCCGGAATTGGTCAATTTCTGGTAACTGTGTTTAATGCTAACGGCGCTGTTTACAACATTATCTACTTCTTGCTGGTGGTGATTTTTACTTTCTTTTATTCGTCCATTATTTTCAATCCGCAAAAAATTACCGATGAAATTCAAAAATATGGTGGTTTTATTCCTGGCATCAGACCGGGCAAAAACACCCGTGATTATCTTCAGGCCACTCTTTATCGTCTCACTTTTATCGGCGCGATTTTTTTGGGTATTATTGCCGTGTTACCCAATATTCTTTCCGGTTTAACCGGCGCCAGACTCATTTTCTTTGGCGGCACCAGTATCTTAATTGTTGTTTCGGTGATTCTGGAAACTTATAAGGTGGTTCAGGCCCAATTAACAACCGCTAATTATGATAAGTTACAAAGCTTAGTATGAAAATAGTCTTATTTGGAATTCCGGGCGCGGGTAAAAGCACTCAGGGAAATTTGCTGTCCCGACAGTTGCATATTCCTTATTTGTCTACCGGCCACATTTTTCGCAAGATCGCTCAGGAAAAGACCCAATGGGGTCGCTATATCAAAGAAACCATGGCGGCGGGGTTACTCATTCCAGACAAAGAAACTATCACCATTGTCGACGAGTATTTGAGCCGTCGGGAGTATCAAAAAGGCTATATTTTAGACGGTTTTCCCAGAAATCTCCATCAGGCCAAAACTTTTGCTAATCATATTGATTCGGTGATATATCTCAAAATCCCTGATAAAGAATCGTTGTGGCGAATTGCCGGTCGCGAAAGCGAAGGCCGCGACGACGATACGATTGCAGCAATGAAAAAACGAATCGAAATTTTTCATAAATACACCAAGCCGGTTCTTGACTATTACCGCCGCAAAAAATTGCTGGTGGAGATAGACGGCAGTAAAAGCATTAAGCACGTTAACAAATACTTGTTGAAGTCTTTGGGTAAGTCAATTGGCAAAAATGGATTGACTTCGTGGCACAAACGCCGCAAAGTTTTATTGGCGATTGTCGGATTGCCCGGCGCGGGTAAAAGTGTGGCCGCGGAGTATTTCAAAAAACGGGGGTTTCCGGTCATCAGACTCGGTCAGATTACAGATGACATTATCAAAGAGCGCAAGTTAGTTAATAACAACGCCAATAACAAGATTGTGCGTGAAGAGCTGCGGGCCAAACACGGCATGGATGCCTATATTGTCAGAAACATTCCCAAAATTCGCCACGAGTTTGAAAGCGGGCCAGTGGTCGTGATTGACGGGATGCGTTCCTACGAAGAGTATTTAAGTGCGCAGAAGAATTTTCGTAATGTTTTTCTATTGGCGGTTGTCGCGGACAAGCAGGTTCGTTATAGCCGCTTAAAACGCCGCAAAACCCGCAGTAATCTCAGCGGGCCAGATCGTGATTTGCAGGAAGTCGTTAATTTGAATATGGGCCCAACCATTGCTTTAGCCGATTCTTTGATCATTAATAACGGTACTGCCCTTGATTTTGAGGACAAGCTGGAGGATGTGTATCGCCAAGTTTATTTCGGCCTTGATTAATGGTTTACTCTTCCCACAATTCTTCCAAAAAAACGGCGATGATCAAAGCCGGCCAAATCTTAACATCGGTTTTGACTGATTTAAAAGCCGAAATCAAAGTTGGCATCACCACCAAAGAACTTGATCAAAAAGCTCAGGACTTGATTCATCACTACGGCGGCCAAGTCAGTTTTAACAAAGTTCCGGGTTATCACTGGGCCACCTGTATGTCAGTAAACGAAGTGATTGTCCATGGCGTTCCCAGCCATTACCGGCTCAAAGAGAATGATATGTTGAAACTGGATATTGGTGTTTATCTGAATGGCTATCATATTGATTATGGTGACAGTTTTTATTTGGGTACACCACCGCCAGCAGTCTCACGATTTATGGATGTTGGCCGCGCCACTCTTAAGAAAGTGATTCTTTTGGCCAAGGCCAATACCCACATCGGTTTAGTCAGTCAAACAATTGAACAGTCTATTCAGGGTGCCGGCTATCAGGTGATTTATAATCTTACCGGCCACGCCGTGGGGAAAGAGCTTCACGAAGACCCGCTTATTCCGCAGTTTTTAGAGGGATCAATTGCCAAAACGCCGCGATTTCAAGCCGGCAATGCCTATGCTTTGGAGATTATTTACTCGATGAAAGATAGTCAGATCCGTCACGCCAACAATGACGGTTGGAGTTTAAGAACAAAAACCGGCAGCACTAACTGCTGTTTTGAAAATACGGTCTTTATTGAACCTGATCAAAGTTTGGTTATTGTAAATTAATGTTTTATTTTTTGAAGATTAGTGATATAATTTGTCTTTCGTAATGCTGAATAACAACGACAACTTAATTATTGTGGGCGAGGTTATGGAAAACCTGCCGAACACAATGTTTAGAGTAAAAATCGGGGATAGTCAGAACACGGTTTTGTGCTATCTGAGTGGTAAAATGCGTAAGCATTTTATCAAGATTATTCCCGGCGACAAGGTAAAAATTGAGATTACTCCCTACGATAAGTATCGGGGGAGAATTATTTATCGAATGTAACAACAGTATGAAAGTCAAAGCATCAGTCAAAAAAATTTGTCCTAAATGTAAGTTAGTCAAAAGGCGTGGCCGGTTACAAGTTATTTGTGATAATCCTAAGCACAAACAACGACAGGGGTAATTAATGGCTAGATTATTTGGAATCAATCTCACCGATAAAGATAAAATCAGTTTTGCCTTAACCGGAATTTATGGAATTGGGTTTCCCAGAGCCAAGCAAATTTTGACTTTGTTAAAGATCGATATTACCAAAAGAGTCAAAGATCTAACCGAGGCTGAGATCAAACAGATCCAAGACTATGTTGAAAAACAGTTTAAGGTTGAGGGTGATTTGAGATTGGAAATTAACGAAAACATTAAACGTTTGAAAGAAATCGGCAGCTATCGGGGCATTCGCCATCTGCGTGGTTTACCTTGCCGTGGACAGCGGACCCGTTCCAACGCTCGTACCCGCAAAGGCAAGAAACGGACCATTGGTGCCTTGAGTAAGGAAGCTTGGGCGAAGATTGACCAAGTGACTCAACAAAAGCAAGTTAAATAAACCATCAAATGACAGAACCAAAAGACAAAAAAATCATTCAAGAAAAAAAAGCGGTTAAACCAGCAGAAAAGAAACAGGCCAGATATGTTCCCAAAGGCCGCATTTACCTAACAGCCACTTTCAACAACACCATGATTTCAATTACTGACGACCAAGGTCAGGTCCTTCATTGGAATTCCTGTGGCAAGATGGGTTTTTCCGGAACTCGTAAATCCACACCTTATGCCGCCACTTCGACAATTGAACAGGTTTTACGTGAGGCCAAGGATGTCTCTGGTTTGACCGAGGTAAGCGTTTATGTCAAGGGAGCCGGGCCGGGTCGCGACTCTTTGCTCAGAGTGTTAAGAAACAGCGATTTTGAAATTAATAAGTTGGTTGATCTGACTCCGGTCCCGCACGACGGAATTCGACCAAAGAAACGAAGGAGAGTTTAATATGGGTAGATTATTAAAAAGCAAAAACAAATTAGCCAGACGTGAAGGAGTCGATCTTTCTTTAAAGACTTTTGGTACCAAGTCACACGCCTCACTTTTGAGAAGATTAACCATTATTCCGGGTAAAAAAACCGTTACCAAAAGAATGCGCAAACTGTCTGATTTTGGCAAACAGTTGCGTGAAAAGCAAAAATTGAAAAGAATTTATGGTTTGAGTGAAAAAGGTTTAAACCGTTACTTTAAGAAAGCGATTAAGTCCAAAGGCAACACTGTCGAGCACTTGGTTAAGTTGCTTGAATATCGTTTGGATAATGTTCTGTACCGGTTGAGAATGGCCCCGACCAGAGCCAGCGCCCGGCAGCTGGTCACTCATGGTCATGTTGAGATTAACGGTCGCAAAATGAACATTCCGTCGCAACAGATCCAGAAAAATGATAAAATTAAGTTTAATAACGTCAAGACTGAGGAAATTCCTTACGTTAAGGCGATTTTGGAGGAAAAGAATCTACAATTACCAAATTGGCTTAAGCGCAGTAAGAATCTTGGCCAGGTAGTTGGCGATCTGAAAGTAGAGGAGTATGTTGAGCCGGTTAATATGTCATTAGTAGTAGAATTTTATTCTAAATTATAAATTGAATTTTTTTTCTATGGCAAAAGCCAATTTTTTTGTTGAAACTAAACAAACCACTGATAAGCACGGTATTTTGGAATTGTATCCTTTGGAAAGAGGTTTCGGTCAGACCATGGGCAATGTTTTACGCCGAACCATGCTGGCTTCGCTTGAAGGAGCGAGTGTTAATTATGTTAAGATCAAGGGCGTTTCCCATCCTTTTTCGACCATCAAGGGTCTAAAAGAAGATGTGCTCACCTTATTACTTAATTTGAAACTGTTGAGGTTCAAATTTTCTGTTGATCAAGAACAGAAGTTAACCTTAAAGATTAAAGGTGCCAAAAAAGTGACCGCCTCGCAAATTGACGATTCACCGCTTTGTAAAGTGATCAACAAAGATCTTTATCTTTGTGAAGTCGCCAAAGACGGCGCTTTGGAAGTGGAACTGTATATTAATAAAGGAATTGGTTATGTTCCTTCAGAAGAAAAGCCGGAACGGGAATTTGGCTTAATGCCCATTGATTCAGTCTATACCCCGGTCACCAATGTCCAATTAAGTGTTCAGGCGACTCGTGTTGGTAGCAAAACCAATTACGACAAACTGATTATGACTATCGATACCGATGGTAGTCTCACTCCGAGGGAAGCGCTTGATAAGGCCGCCAGAATCATGGTGGATCAGTTTAGTCTGTTGGTCGAGGGAGGCGTGGTTAAGCCCATAGAAACCCAGACCAAAGAGGAAAAAGAGATTTCAGACAAAGAAGACCGACAGGATATGATGGTCGACGAACTGGATCTGCCCACTCGAGTGATTAATGCCCTCATTAAACACGGAATTGAAACTGTTTCTCAGCTTAAGAATTTGTCCGATGAAGAGCTGTCTCAAGTACGTGGTTTAGGCAAAAAATCAATCGAGGAATTAAAAGATAAATTGCATGAAATTTAATGAAAAAAAGGGTTACCAAAACTCTTCTTGGCAAAAAAGGAGAACGTAAAAGCCGCAGTCGGGGTCAGTTGAAAAGCATGTTTCGCTATGGCAAGATTACTGTTTCCAATAGTGTTGCCAAGCAGTTGGCACGTTTAGTTGATCGTCTCATTGCCCGAACCAAAGGAAGAGATCGACTGAATGCCACTCGTTATCTGATTACTCAGGTGGCCGATTTGGCACTGGCCAAACAAATTTTGACCTACAGTCAGCTTGTGTTAAGCAAAAGACAGAGTGGTTTTACCACCCAGACCAAGCTCAATCCCCGTCGGGGAGACGCTCACGAAGAAACAATTATTGAATTAATTGACTTTATCGCTAAGCCCAAAGTAAAAAAGACTGCCAAGACCAAAGCGACTCCAGAACCAAAAAAAGAGCCGGAGCCAAAAGTTCTATCTAAAAAATAATGCTAAAACCCACACAATATACCAAAACCCTTAGCGCCAAGGATATTACCAGAACGGCGCATTTATTTGATGCCAAAGACCAAAAATTAGGTCGTTTGGCAACTCAGATTGCAGTTAAGCTGATTGGCAAACACAAAGTCAATTATGTACCCAATCTTGACATGGGTGATTATGTGGTGGTAATTAACGCTGCCCATTTGGACTTGGGCCAGAAAAAAATCGAAAGCAAAGAATATAATCGTTATTCTGGTTATCAAAGCGGTCGCAAAACAACCACTCTGGCTTCATTGTGGCCAAAAGACGCAGACAAAGTGATTATTCTGGCAGTTAAAGGCATGTTGCCGGACAATAAGCTGAAAAAGGCCAGACTACAACGTTTGTTTGTCGCCAAAGACAAAGAATACAATTTGCCGCCGAAAATACAAAAATTAATTCCCAAAAATGGTTAAAACTACCAAAGAAATTGTTAAAAAAATTACCTATTATCAGGCCCTTGGCCGTCGCAAAAGTGCGACTTGTCGGGTGAGATTATGCCTGACAGTTAGGTCGCTAAAAAAAGTCAAGCAAGAGCTTAAAAAAGGCGACTTTCTAGTTAACTGGATTAAGTCTGAAGAATACTTTCCGGGCAAAATTACCCAGCAAATTTATTTGCAGCCGCTAATAATCACTGACTCACTTAATCGTTTTATCATTACGGCAACGGTCAAAGGTGGCGGTAAAATGAGTCAGGCTGAAGCGTTGCGCCTGGCCATTGCCAGAGCTTTACTAAAAGTAAATCCAGAATATCGTCCGACTTTGAAGGCACAGGGATTTTTGGAAGTTGATGCCAGAGTCCGTGAACGCCGCAAAGTGGGTATGGGTGGCAAATCCCGTCGCAAACGTCAATCTCCCAAGCGTTAATTGGTTTTTTTTCCAACCAGATAAATCGCTTTCCAGGGCCGGAAATTAGAAACAAATTCCTGTTGCTTGACTTCATTATTGGGGTAGAGGACTTTATAAGTAAATTTGGCAGACGTGCCCCAGGCGGCAAAATCAACCTGTTTGGTCACTCCTTCAGGCAGATTAAAGTCGTCGATGTATTCGGGTTCCGGAGGGGGAGCAATATTCCACATGGTAATTTCCGAAAGCTCCACTTGGCGCTGATCTTTGGTGCCATAAAGATAAAAAGTCAGTTTCATCTCATTCAGATCGACTTCGGATTGTATTAAAAGAGCCGATTGATAATCGTTTTCAAATTTCAGATCAACTGTTGGCAGGTAAATAGTGGCGTCGAGGCCGGGCTTGGCGTCTTGTTCGTAATAGCCGACTCGATAAGCATGCGCCGTTCGTTCCAGGATCGGCACACCGGCGTTAAGAGCGGTGCGGAACATGGTTGTTGACACCTGGCAGATGCCACCACCGTCGTCTAACACAGTTCTTCCATTTTTGATGACAAAGGCCGGTGCAAAACCGGTACGGCCGGAAATTTCGCCCAGAAATTCGTTAAAGGAAAATGTCTGCTTTGGTTTAATAATCATCCCGTTAATTTTATTGGCGCCGGTGACAATGTTGTGAACCCGCTCTGGAGCCGAGCCGGCAAAATGCGAGCTGCCCATACCCACGAGTTCCCTAATTCCCAGATTATTAATTTCCTTAAGTTTAATTTCGGCTTTCAGGATTTGTTTGGCGACTGATACTTTGATTACTTGGCGCGGTTTAAACCGCTGGTCTTTGAGTGCTTTTTCAATTTCAGTTTGAACTGAGGCCATATCAAGCTGATAGCCATTTTTTTCTACCTGAAAAGCTTGGACTCGGCCGTCTGCAAAATCAAAACGGGCATCTAGCGGTTCTTTTTTATAGCTTTGTGCCAACTCATTTAATAAATTGTTGAGATACTTTTGGTCGTAAATAGGATTAAGGTCAAAATTATAACTTTCCCAGCCCAATTTGAGTGCAATCTGCTGGTAAAGAGCCGAAAGCCCTTGTCCGCGGCCAACAATATAGGCTTGGTCCACGGCGCTGTGAATCGGGAGCTGATAGTCGAGATTTTTGGCCGCGATAGTGGCAATATTCTTATTGTCAAATTTTAATTCGATTTTAAACTGATTATTTTGCCGGTAGCGTTTATTAAGGAGCTTGATTGCCTGTTCTTTGGTCAGCCCGCCGACTAGTATTTGGTCCAAATAAATATTTGGTAAGATAATATTAGAGCTGTGAATTGTTTGGGTGTTGGCGACAACTGTCCAACAAACCAAAAATAGGGCGGCAGATAGAAGTATAATCAGTTTGTTTTTAGTAGTAATCACAAAAAACATTATATCGAAAATATGGAGAATAAACCGGAACCGCCATCAAGCCAGCCAAAAGAAGGGGTTGTTTTTGAAAAGCCCAGCCAACCTGGAACTTCTCCTCCAGAGGTCAATGCTAACGCCATTCCAGAGGAATATTTAACCGACGAAGATCTGTATCCCGCGCAAACTGACAGCTCCGGCAACCCGGTCAGCACTCTCAAAAAGAAAACACCGCTGATAGTGGTCTTAGTAGTGGGAGTGATCGTTTTTGTGATTTTGTTGATTGTTTTGAGTCGTCTTTTTGCGAAAAGCAGTTCTGTATCAGACAAACCGGTCAAACTCACTTTCTGGGGAGTCTGGCAATCTGAGCAAGTAATGGAAGAGTTGATCAAGGACTACCAGAAAGACAATCCCAATGTGCAAATTGATTATTTATTAATGGATGCCAAAGACAGTTATCGTGAACGTATTCTTGAGCGTACCCGTAGTGGCACCGGTCCGGATATTTTCCGTTTTCACAACACCTGGGTAAACAGTATCAAAGAGCTTTTTGCGCCGGCGCCGACAACGGTTTTTACAGTGGAGGATTTTGCCAAGATTTATTATCCGGTCATGGTTAAGGATTTGACCATGGACGATCGGGTAATTGGTGTGCCGTATCATCTGGATGGTTTGGTGTTAGTTTATAACGACACTTTGTTAAAAAACGCCGGCATTAATCAGGCTCCGGCCGATTGGGAAACTCTGATTGATGTTTCAAAACAGATTACGGTCCGGGACGAAGCTGGACAGATTGTTACGGCCGGAATTGCTTTGGGTGCAGCTGAAAATATCAGTCATTTCAGTGATATTATCGGCTTAATGTTTTTACAAAATAACGTTGACCTTAAAAACCTTGAGAACAATGACAATGCTCTGACCGTAATTGACACTTATACTAATTTTGTATTAGCAGCAGACAATGTCTGGAGCGAGAGCTTTGATAATTCGATTAATGCTTTTGCCGAGGAAAAGGTGGCCATGATTTTGGCACCGGTTTGGGAGATTGAAGTGGTCAGACACCTTAATCCGGATTTGGATCTTAAAGTGGCCAGAGTGCCTCAGATCAGAGGCGGCTCTCAGAAAAATTTGGCTAATTATTGGGCCGACGGTGTCTCTCGGGGAAGTCAAAATCAACAACAGGCTTGGGATTTTCTAAAATTCCTGAGCGAAAAAGAGCAGCAGGGCAGGATGTTCGAATTAGAGGTTAAAAGCGGCCGGATGTTTGGCAATATTTACCCGCGTCAGGATATGGCTGAATTGCTGGTTGACGACCAATATTTAGCCCCGCTTTTAAAAGACGCCAATATTCTGGATACTTTGCCTCTGGTTAGTCGAACCTATGACAATGGTGTTAATGACGGCATTGTCGAATATTATCTCAAAGACAGTCTTAACAGCATTTTATTAGGCACTTCGGTCGATGAGGCGGTTCGTAATCTCGGATTAGGAGTGACTCAGGTATTGGAAAAGTATGGTTATTAGAATTATCTGACTCTGATTTTCATTCCCGGCTCAACTACATCCGGACTGCTCAGATTGTTTAATTCAACCAGAGTGGGGTAGAGGTAGGGATTGTTATATTCACGGCTAGCTACATCCCAGAGTGATTCGCCCTCTTGCATAATATGAAATCGGGGTGACGGTTGGATCGCTGTCACTTCGGGTTGAGACTTACTGGACTTTGGCCAATAATTTTTTGGTGAATAAGAACTAAGGATCAAAAATACCAGCATTGAAAGGATTAGGCTCAAAGTTAATAATCCAGTCACAAATTCTCTCGGTTTTGTTTTAATCAGTTTTTTGGCTGACTCTAACCAGTTTTTTTCCAACCTGATTGATTTTTTTTTCTTTGTCATCTCTGCTATATTTTAGCAGATAATCTGTTCAGGTCAAATAATTAAGCTGCCAACAGGATTTGGGATCACTCTTATTCTACAGGGCTTTAAAATAGAGGTCATAACTGATAAAATAGTGGATACACAAGAACTGCAATTGGGGTTGTAGCCCTGCCCGCCTTTGGAGGGTCAGCTTGGCTAGAGTGCTAATGGTAGATTGGGGTTGTAGCTCAGCTTGGCTAGAGCGTCCGCCTGTCACGCGGAAGGTCGCGGGTTCAAGTCCCGTCAGCCCCGCCCCTTCGTTTTGAAGCTCGGAGTAAATTCCGAGCTTTTTTTGATTCGAACTACTCCACGTATTAAAAAATACATGACATTAAAGTACAAGTATAGCAGAAAAAGCTTGAAGTATCAACCTAGCGGTGCAATTGTGATACTTTTTATTCAGCTTGCAAATTCTATTAAAAATCATCTTGGTGTTGGAATTGTTGACCGTATTCTTAACCAACAGCTATTTGACAAAAAAAGGAATCGTCTTAACGTTAAACAGGCCTGCACTTTGGTCGGCATAAATCCTGCTGTATATACCCAACTTAAACAAACTCACTCTAAAAAAGTTGAGATCCAGACAGGAGGTGAAAATCTATGAAAAAGTTACCAGCAATTGGCGGTGATACCGCTTTAAAAATCAAGACCGTTTTAATGACACTATTCATGATAGAGATCTTGTTAGCTAATTACTTTGCGTATTTATGGTTAACATCAAATACCCACTATTTTGGCCGTTTGTTTAGTGCCAGGGCCATGAATGTGGAGAAAAAGGTCGTTGAGGTGTCAATTAAATAAAAAACCTCTCTTGGGAGAGAGAGGTTAAAAACCAAAGTTTTATAAGTTTCAAAAAAACATTATGACAGATCAAGAAAAAGAAATCAAGCAGACCAAAGCTGAACTAAAGGAACAGCTTGATCTTAAAGCTAAAGAAGTCGAGGAGCTAAATAATAAGCTCGTTCGTCTTGAAAAGAAACAGGAATTGTCTGTTCCGGCAAACGAGATCGCGACACAGTTCTTTAATCCGGCTGTTTGGGCTCAAATGAAGGGCATGGCCGAGGTATTTGCCAAATCTGGTGCATTACCACCGGACATTAACATGCCAAAGACTCTAATGGCAATTCAGGCCGGGTACGAAATGGGAATGAAGCCCATTGAGTCTATTAAATCGTTCTATTTCGTTAAAGGAACACTAAATATCTTTGGCGCCGCTCTTACTCGCCGGTTAAGAGAGCATGGTTGGGTTATCAGTTTCAAGGACGAGCAAAACAAATGCACTGTCACCGTTACAAAAGGAAATGAAAGCTATAACGATTCACTTACTTTTGAGGAAGCGGTAAGGTCTGGCTGGACAAAAACTGCAAGCGGAGGTCTAAAGCCTGGGTGGTTTGAAGGTGCTAACCGCAAACTAAAATTACGGTATGGTGCTTTGTCTTTGGTTATTAAGACCTATTTGGCGGAGGTTTTAGGGTCTGCAACTGATATTGCCGAGGTTGCTGTAGACGCTACCCAAGTTATAAGCGGGGAAATAACACCAGATAAAAAATTAAGTCTTGATCCCGAACAGGCCAGCAAGCCAATGACCGATGCCCAGATTGCGACCATAAAGTCACTTGGATGCGAGATTGAAGAAGAGATGACCTATGGCCAGGCTGCTGAAATGATTAAAAGTTTAGCTTCTAAAAAGAAATGAATGCATTAACCTCACTAACCAAGGAAGAGCTTACAGAAGCGTTTTTCCAAACCGTTCAGGAAGAGGAAGATTTACAGGCTAGAAAAGTCGCTGTCAAGGATGAACTTCTAAATCGCATGGAAGCTGATTCCGAAGTGATCGGTAATTATTCCGTTTCAAAAAGAAAACGGTACAGCTTTACCGTCACGGATCAGGAGGCTCAAGAGCTGGGAGCGGTAAAAATGTCCAAGGATAGTACCGCACTTAAAACACTGTTTCTCAAGGGTGCACTATCAGAGGATAAGGTAAGAATCACTCAATATTTAGTTATTTCACCAGTCCAAAAATGATAGTCCTGTCATACTCTACCCTCAATATGCTTAGAATAGCCAGCCACAATTGGCTAAACAAGCAAATGGGAATTACTGTTCCCGAGAGGGTAGAGTGGACAGAGGGTAAGGTTAATCAAAGGATTATTCAACAACATATTTCCGGAAAAAGGATCCACCAGAATTTGAAAAATATCCCCTACAAGTTTCCCATAGTCGAAGAAATCGAGTTTGATGCTCGAACCAAATTTTTTATAGAGATAAATAGCAAATACGGTCTTATTGGGTATGCAGATGGGCTTAACTATGAAGAAAAAATGTTAGCCGAAATTAAGTTGTATAACGGTGGTTTCTCGATGAATAAATTCATCAACTCTATGCAAAGAAAAATCTATGCCTGGGGTTTCCCAATGATGAAGAGGGCTGTTTTAATTACTGGAAAACGTAATCCTGAATTGTGGGAAGACTATCCCTTAAAAACCTCTGTTGTACCAATGACCAAGCAGGATATTAAAGAAGCTAAACAGTGGGTCAATGAGGGTATCGCGATTATCGAGAGGGGCGACTTTACTGGTGGGTTAACTAACGGCAAATGCCTCGATCCCTGGTGCCATTATGGAGTTAATTGCTTTTTCAAATGAACCACGATTACGAACTTGAGAAACAACTACACCCAGAGAATTTTGAGAACTATAAGTCTGACGAACAAGATCCTATAAGTTTCGTTGATACCTATGAAGAACGAGACAACTAAGATCGGTGCAATGTTTATTAATGTGAGAAGTAGTAGTAATCCTGGCCAATGGTATTGCGTACGGCTTCTGCCAGAAGGCAAATTTGTGTGCAACTGTCCTGGGTATACGTACAACAATAGTTGTAAACACACTACGGAAGCTATGTTTATGGTCAAGAGAGCCTTAAGTCGAAGTTTTCTAAATAGTCGCTCTTTATCAAAAGTTGAGTGAGTAAATGGGTTGCCTGCAAGGGAGCTTGTAGGCATATCGCTACCTCTTACGATTGAACACTACGCTCGAGGGGGCGTAAGGGGTAGAGATATGAAAAAAGATGTAACTTGTAAACATAATTATCGTTTATTGCAAATGACTGATAATTTTGACGCTATCCAAGCACTTGGATTAAGAATCGTACCTACCTATTTTATGATTTTTTACTGCACTAAATGTCTTAAGTTCAAAACAATAAAAAAAATATGAAAACCAGAATTGTCTATCCAGAAATGTGGGAGGATACAAAGTTTGTTTCAACCAGTTTAGAAACTAAGGTGTTATTTAACTATTTGATCAATAATATCTTCATTGGTTTAACCCGATATACCCATATAAACGACAGACGAATTATGTTTGATACAGGCCTTACTCCTAACCAGTTAGAAACGGGTAAGAAAGAGCTTACTGAACTCAAATGGTGCTATTTCTACAAAGACTGGGTTTTCCATAATCATAGGTGCGCATATATCGACTATCAAGGCCAGACAAAAGTTATGGAAGCCAAAAAAAAGGAGAAAAACAGCGTTCCTAGAGATGTAGTGCGTTATTTCAATGAAATCGTAACCCCTTACCAAGAGGTTGATAACCAGTTATTAACCCCCCTAAATCATAAATCAGAAACTATAAATCATAAATCAGAAATCATAAATCAGAAACCAGTTAACTTTTATGAAATCAGGAAAAAGATTGGCAAGAAAATTCCAGGAATATTAAAACCTGTATTTGCTCTGTTCTTATTGGCTTTTGCCTTGTTCATGCCTTCACAAGCTCATGCAAAAACGCTCAAAATCACTTTAACTCTCAAGACGAGGCTGGTTAGTTCAAAATCATCTCCCCCTTCAACTGTTGCTAGCCGGCCTCGCTCTCAACTGGCAAAAAACAACGAGCTTGCCGCTGTGTACGAGCTTCCAGTGAACGATTTCACCCCAGATGCATACCTGGTCTATCGTGAGGAAGCAGTGGCTAAATCCGAGGCTATCTTTGGGGCCCAACATAACATGAATTTAATTTCACTTTGGAACCACGAAGCACATTTCAATCCTTGGGCCGGAAATCCAACTTCTGGAGCTTGTGGTATTCCCCAGTTCTGGCCTTGCCAGAAGCTACTTGATAAGTGCCAAACACTTGACGATGTAAGTTGTCAGATTGATGCCGGACTAGAATATATACAGAACCGCTATAGGAATCCAACAGAGGCATATAAACATTGGCTCGACAGAGTACCAATTATGATTGACGGAAAATTAACAGATGTGGGGCACTGGTACTAACATGAAACTTTACGACAAAATTAAAAGACTTTCAGAAAACGATCCAAAACTGCGGGACAGTGACAAGTTGCTTATATGGCGTATTTTAGAATTGCAAGGACTTACGGATTACAACTCGATAAGCAAGGAAAATTTCCTACGGGGCATAAATTTTGAAAGTGTTAGACGAGCTCGGCAACTCGTCCAAGAGGATAACCCTAGTCTAGCCTCTAGTAAAAACGTACAGGCTATAAAAGACAAAAAGCAAAAGAGTTTAGGTACGTTTGCATACCGAGAGACGTTTGAGATGTCGCCGGAAGAATACCGGAATAACGCCGCTAGGTTGGTAAGTATGTTAGAACCGGTAATAAACAAAATTAAAAGTTCTCAATCCCAACTAATATGACCCTACTTGAAATCATACTCTACGGCTCACTAACATTCTTTATCTTACTACTCTTATTAGGAGTGTTGTATATCGTTGGTGATTGGTTATGGGAAAAGGCAGAGAGAATTATTAATAGTTACTAAGAAAAAATGGAAACTATACAACAAAAATATCAAGGAAAACTTAAAAATCTTGGAAAGGGTAATTGGTTTATTGAAAACGGATTTTTAATAGCTGCAGTTATTTATTTAATAATCGTATTTATTAGTTAAAACAGAAAGATGAAAAAACTATTGAGACAGGGAGACGTAATGCTCCAAAGGATTGATAAGTTACCAGTTGGCTTGAAAAAGCGTAATAGCCTAATTCTAGTCTATGGTGAGGT
>Ga0208375_1000771_pt1 | contig 41214 bp, 35 predicted proteins | sample RifOxyD1_FD_184038 | JGI IMG/M metagenome (GOLD analysis project Ga0208375, IMG submission 184038) | Soil microbial communities from Rifle, Colorado - Rifle Oxygen_injection D1 (SPAdes) | ecosystem: Environmental > Terrestrial > Deep subsurface > Rock core/Sediment | place: Rifle, Colorado... | reverse complement strand
ATAAAAGCGAAATTCAAAATAGAATATAGATATGATTACACGGCCATGGGCATTACTCGCCCGGCGCCCGGTAGCCCGGCGGCCCGGCGGCCCGGCAGAAGTTTCGAAGCAAGCAACAACCCTGGCTAAGTTGACATTCTAACTGTAATCTTCGTTTAAAGGACTTTTTGTGGCTGAAATGAAGCGTCCCCCCTCACCTTTACCTTTGCAGGCGTTCCCGGAACCAGCGACGGCCAAACCGGCCCCGAAAGTGGTTCAACGAGATCCGTATCTCGAGCCCTTTCGGGCGTACCTGGATCGAAGAATCAAACAATGGAAAGACTGTGAGAACCTGTTTCTACAAGATCATCCGACGCTGAAAGATTTCGCCTCCGGACACTTTTACTTCGGGCTTCACAAACAAAAGGACCACTGGGTATTTCGGGAATGGGCTCCAAACGCGACTCGAATCCTGCTCATCGGAACTTTTTCCCAGTGGCTGGAAGATCCGCGTTTCGAGCTCAAGCGTGCCCCTCGTCCGGGGGTTTGGGAACTCGTTCTTCCGCTCGACGCCGTTCATCATCTCGACTTCTTCAAACTCAAGGTCTACTGGCATGGAGGAGAAGGCGAACGGATTCCATCCTATGCCTCTTTTGTCGTTCAGGATCAGCAAACCCATATCTTTGCCGCACAGGTTTGGGATCCCGCCGAACCTTATCGTTTCAAGCACTCCGCCCCGTCGACCCCCGCCTCGGCTCCACTGGTTTACGAAGCCCATGTCGGAATGGCTCAGCTCGAAGGGAAGGTCAGCAGCTACCGGGAATTCCGACAGTACACACTCCCTCGCATTGCCAAAGCGGGATACGACACGATTCAACTGATGGCGATTCAGGAGCATCCGTACTACGGGTCTTTCGGCTACCAGGTCTCGAGCCTTTTCGCGCCCAGTTCCCGGTTCGGATCTCCCGACGAGCTGAAGGAACTCGTTGACGAGGCCCACCGTTTGGGGATCAGAGTCATCCTGGATCTCGTCCATTCCCATGCCGTCAGAAATGAGCAAGAGGGTCTCGGGCGTTTTGACGGAACCCGCACTCAATATTTCCATGACGGGAGCAAGGGAGAACATCCGGCGTGGGGCACTCTCTGTTACGACTACGCCAAACATGAAGTCATTCACTTCCTTCTTTCGAATTGCCGCTACTGGCTCGAGGAATTCCGTTTCGACGGATTTCGGTTCGACGGCGTCACCAGCATGCTCTACCGGCACCACGGCCTCGGCAAAAATTTCGTTTCTTACGATGATTACTTCAGCAGTGACCTCGATGAAGACGCGGTCAATTATCTCTGTCTCGCCAATCTTCTGATTCATCAGATCAATCCGGCGACCCTCACCGTCGCCGAGGACATGAGCGGGCTTCCGGGAATGGCGGCGCCCTTGGAGGACGGCGGCGTGGGCTTTGACTTCCGGCTCGCGATGGGGATCCCCGATCTTTGGACCAAGCTTCTCAAAGAAGTGCCTGATGAAAACTGGAACATGGGTCATCTTTTCCGGGAACTCACTCAAAGAAGAAAAGACGAGAAAGTCATTTCTTACGTCGAATCCCATGATCAGGCCATCGTCGGCGACCAAACGACGATTTTCAGGATGATTGGCAGGGACATGTACTCGCGCATGAGAAAAGACCAACGAAGCCTGAAGGTGGACCGCGGTCTCGCGCTTCACAAAATGATGCGTCTGGTGACCATTGGAACCGCCCCGGGTGGCTACCTGAATTTCATGGGCAATGAGTTCGGACATCCAGAATGGATTGATTTCCCGCGCGAGGGAAACGGCTGGTCTTATCACTACGCCCGAAGACAATGGAATCTCCAGGACGACCCCTCGCTCACCTACCACTTTCTCGGCGACTTTGACCGGGAGATGATCCGTCTGGTCAAAACCCACCACCTTCTGGTCGCGAACGACCCGCAAGTTCGCGTGATCCATTGTGACGATCATGTCTTGGGTTTCGAACGCGGTGATCATCTGTTCGTTTTCAATTTCGACCCCGGACGCACCTTTGTCGATTACGCGGTGGTTTGCCGGCCAGGAACCTACTCACTCGCGCTGGACACCGACGCGCCGAAGTTCGGAGGCTTCTCGCGAGTTCCCGAAAAATTGGATCTCGTTTCCTTCGGAGATCCGTGCTCCCCTACCGGCTACAAACTCTCACTTCATCTCCCCGCGCGAAGCGCGCAAGTTTATCGGTTCATCCCGTTGGCGGAGAAGGATCGGGAGTAGAGGGGACCGGAAGCCGAATATTGCTCTGCATTTGCGTCAATATCCTGACACGAAAAGCACATTTTCCTGGATCGATGCCCGTTCACGACCGATAAGCAGTTGATGCGCTTTGCGGCGGCTTTGATCCTGATTTCAACCGTCTTTTATTCGTCAATAGCCGGTGCTGACGGAGACCCTGGGCTCAATCCTTTTTTAGCAAAAAGTTACGACGAAACAAGGGACGTAGCGCTCCATATTCTGGAACGATTTCCTCCTGACCAATACTGGTATGTGGGTTTAGGCAGAAGTCCTACGCCCATCACCGCTTTTCTCGAATTACTTGGAGTCGATGGCATCACCACGCTTCCACTGTCTGGGATGAAAAGCTTCGATGGATACAAAGACTTGCCAAAAGCAGAGCTTCGTTCGCGCCTGTACTCACATTTTGACAGTTGGCTGCCCTCAGCAATGGACCTCGACAATCGAAAGCTCCTACTGATCGACTATGCCTCTACAGGAGAAGGCTTAGTAACCGCGATGCGCGAAGCACGTTCGTTTGCTGAACTGCATCGACCGGGCACGGAAATTGTTTCACTCGGACTTTTCAGAATGGAAAAAACGAAAGAGGCATTGCTCGCAAACCAAATTATTCCGTTGCAAGTACCGGAGGCAATGGGTGATGCGATGGTTTATTCGGCCTTTGACAAAGTGGCAAAAATGCAATCGTGGCATCCTTGGGATGACACAAGAGCTTCTTTAACAACCAGACCTGAGCATCAGGCGTTCAAAGATTTTCTTTCAGAACAAATGGCGCGTGATCGAATACTCCAACGGTTCACCCAGAACCGGACATCTATCATTCAATCGAGAGTTCAGTTCGATTGTCTTTCAAAGCACCTACGGACTTTGCTGAAAAAATAGAATTGGAGGCAGGTGACCGGTGTTCCAAACGGGAACAGCCCTTTTTGCCGGTTAGAAGATCCAAAATTTCCTTGACACGGTTTTCGCTCTTTTCAGTTTCGCCCAGGAAATCGGCTGTTTTTAGCTCAACTGGAGTGTGCGTCGCGCTCCAATCGCATGATCGAAGGCATACGTCCCGTTTCTCGATGATCGTCATTTCGTGAGGCTTATAAGGCATTCTCGCGCTGAATAGAGGGGCTCGAAATCCGTGATATTGCCAATTCATGAAATACCTGAAAAGCCTGAACCGGGAAGAACTTATTTCGAAAACTGATCTGCTCGTTAAGAAAGAACGGGAGGTCACGGCGGAATTGATCCGACATTTATGCGAGATCGAAGCCAGGCGCCTTCATCTCGAGCTTGGTTTTGGAAGCATGTTCGAGTTTCTGACAAAGCAGTACGGCTACAGTGAAGGAGCCGCGGATCGAAGGCTGAGTGCCATGCGCCTTTCCAAATCCGTTCCGGGCGTTATGGAAGCGATCGAGGCTGGGACGCTGAGTCTCAGTGCCGCAAGCCAGGCGCACCATTTTTTTCAACGGGAAGAGAAGGCCGGAAATAAATATTCGGCGGAACGGAAAGCGGAAGTCACGCAAACTCTCGCGGGGAAGTCCCGTCGCGAATGTGAGCAGGAGTTACTCAGACTTTCACCTCAAAGCGCGATTCCGGCGGAACGCGAGCGGGTGATCAGCCCGGATCAAGTGGAAATTCGATTCGTGGTCGACGCGAAGCTTGCGGCAAAGCTGAAGAGGATCAAACAACTCCTTTCTCATCACGGGGATCTGGGATATGCCGAGCTGATTGAGCGCATCGCGGATCAGGCACTCAAGAAGCTGGACCCTCTCGAGAGGGCGGAAAAGACTTCGGCCGTAAAAACGGCGCAACCGGCGAATTCGTCCGAAGCCCGCATTGAAGAAACCCCGCCGGCGGGGCGAAGCGAAAACATTCCATCAACTATTCAGACGGGGCTTAAAAAGGGAATCGTACGTCGCTCCAACATCCCGATCGCAGATCGGCGGTTCATCTGGGCGCGGGCACAAGGGGCTTGCGAGTATGTCGACCCGCAATCCGGCCGCTGCTGCGGCTCAAGGTGGGCACTTGAGATCGATCACATTGTGCCGCTCGCGAAGGGCGGGGCGCACGAGCGCGGAAATTTTCGACTGTGTTGCAGGAGTCACAACCAATGGCTCGCGATTCAACAGTTCGGGATACCATTCATGAAGAAGTACTTGGGCGAACGAAGCTGAAAAATCGGGGTCGACGTGACCGCGCGGGACAAGCGACCCTCGAAAATTTCGCTGAGTCCCAAGGAAGCCGCGACGGGAACGATCGTGCGAAGGCGCCATGTCGAATGCGATTCACGCCTCGCGCAGGCGAGAACATAGATAAAATATGGGACATTACGCTGCAGAAGTTTTTTACAATCGGCAGACCGGACACACCCAGCAAAAGGCTTTCGGGTATTAAATACCTTGTTAATCAATGACTTAAGTTCAAGGTCGATTGGCATGCGCGCTGCACAATAACGAAATGGCATGGAACGGATAAAACAAATCCATCGAGTGTACTTAGCGCGAGTTCTATTCTTGGCGATCATTACGTTGTTGGCTATTTCAGAGCCCGCGCAAGCCAGCGGTTTTGTTATGCCTGGAACTTGTAGCGACCGTTTAGCGCTGCTTCCGGGGATTACGCCGTGTTCTCCTCCGGGATCTCCGCTCATGTATGAATACACCCCACCCATGATGCTTGGTTATAATGGAACTCCGTTTCCCGGTCCAACCGTTGGCCAAATGTCGGTCGTGCCACGGACAGCTATTTGGAACGGCTCGCCTTGGAGCTATCGTCCTGTCCAAAGTTTTCCCTTTATCCCTCAGCAACAAGTCATGCCGCTTTTTACAACTGGCCCGGCCTTCTAATTGGATATGTTTGTCTTCGGTCGCCCAGCGTTTCAGAAGGTAGCATTCAGCTTCGCCGCCTTCACGGACGTACCGCTCCGGCGATCCAGTTCGCCATGCAACGGTTCAAAGCCCGCGCGGGAACGGGTTTGACGGCAGTCTTCTTGCCTCCGACAAACTCCTCCTTCGTGTACTGCGCGGTCTCGGCATCGTACAGAAGTCGCCAGCCGGTCTGCCCTAAACGATCAACCTTATCTTCAAGAACAATTCCATATCGCGAAGGAGCCCCGAGTTCCCTGATATTTCGATCAATCATGGCGTCGATTGCGGCCTGGCTTTTCTGGCTGTCGCCTGATTCCAAGAACTCTCCGATAATGCTCCCGAGACGATTGTCCAGGTCTTTACCGCGGATCAGCTCCGTCAATTTCCTATTCCGCTGGCGAGTCGCTTCGCGAAGAAAGACACGTAGTGCTTTATCCGAAATCCCGTCTTGAGCCACTTCGTTCGCGAGACGTTTGCGAAAGGCCACATACTTCGAAACGAGTACCCTCCTCAACCTCGAATCCGGGAGTTCGTTTCGGATCGCCTTGCGGACTGACTCCTCGTTGAGTGTCTCCCGATCCGAAAGCTTCGTGAGAATCGCGCCGAGATCGTAGTTCCCGGTTCTTTTCGGTACTTCGAGACCGTCGCGTTCGACCCGCTTATTGCCAAGCCGCGCGATTGTCAGAAGGCTTTGCGCAAGCGCCCTTCCTTCTCCGCTCGAACTGAGTGCCGGGAGAACGTGATCAGGAACGCCCGTCAGACGCAACATTTCACGCCAGCACGCCTCATTGTAGCTGGACACGAGGCGCTTTTTCCAATGCGAGTAGGGGCCGAGAGCGGCTTGAAGCTGAGAGGGCAGAAAACGTTTTACTGAATAGTGGAATTCCTGCAGTAGCTCTTCGGGAAGCCTGAACTCGCCATGCGAGCCATCCATCGGCGGCAAGCTCAGCCTCGGAAAGCCGTCGACAGCGGTGACTGCCCCGTAATCAAGAGCCTTTACATTCAATTCCATGTTCGTGATCGATTCCGCGCCATGACGAATACTCCGGGCGAAATTCGCCGCGAAAAAACCGGCCAGTCGGTCCGTAAACTCCCCAAAACCCGCGACCAGGCGATCTGCCGGTATGTTCGCAGCCCCCGTTCCGGGCCGCGGCAGAACGTCCGGGAGCCTGCGAGCAAGATTTTCCATTCGATACCGCTCGCCAAATTTCGAAATCGACTCAAAATTCTCGACAAAATGCCCGGGACGAAGCGGATCCTCTCTCACGATCAGGACAGCAGGCAAATTCGGGCCGTAAACATCAGGCGGCAAGTCCGTCCCCGTCTTGATGACCGCAACCACCCGATTCGCGCCGTAAGGCGTTTCGCGATCGAGCACTTCTCCCCAGATCGCCTCAAGCACGCCTTCATAGATATTGGCTCGCCCATGCGCGTGGTACTTATCGCCTTTGTTGCTCGCAAGCGGCGTAATTCCGATGCCTTTCCATTGGAGAAGCCCCGCAGATCCGGCTCTTCCGCTCCCCTGATGCCAGCCGATCCCCTGCCCACCGTACCGATCGGCATGAAATATTTTTGTTTCCTGTTTGAACGCGGAATCCGGATCTCCCGGAATTGGAATCGCATAACCCAAAGAATCGCCAATCGACCTAAGAAACTTCGCCGTTACACCTTCAGCTGGAATTCTAACGCCCTTGCGCCTCAACCAATCCGTATTGACCCACACGACTTCCGGATTTGCGAGTTTCTTCGCTTCGAAACTCGCGTAACCATTCCGGCCGAGCTGCTCCATCATTTTCGGATCGCCCGTCGCGAGTTGTTGAACGGTGACTTCCTCTTCCGCCAGCGCGAGTGTCGTCGCCGTCGAGCCAAACCAGTCCGTTACCAGCAGTAAACAAAGAAACCGGAGGCTCGTATGAAGCATGAGTTCCTATCGGCATTTTTCAGTTCTAGATTGAAAATCGCGGAACAAGCATTTTCGTTTAGCCCATTATCGCCAACAAATTGCATTCGGGGATAGATTTCGCGCTTTTTTGATTTTACTGCGCCAGCGCCGAATCTTCTTCAGCCTTCAAGTCACGGCAAAGGATTCCGGAGAAGATTCAATAACGCTTTTCGCGCGCAGAGGGCTGGGGGATCTGGAACTACCGCGACCATAAACTCGCGCCCTCTATCGCTCAGATTCACTTTTCCGTTCCCCCCCATGGGAACGCCTCGGCCCCACGGCGTGCGCGTCACGTACATGTCCTTTGGGCCTACTTCTGAAATCAAGCGCAGATCCACTATCCGTCCCTCTTCATTCGGCAAAGGACGAATTACCGACAGGTGCGAATACCTTTGGACAATAAAGCTATCCGGGTTGGCGCGAATTCTGGCCAAGACGTCAAGTGCATTCTGCTCTGACATCTTCGGACCGATCCACACGCCATCGCCTCCCCGACCATCGACGATTTTAAATACATGATCTCTGTACCCGTTCTTTTTAAACAACTCTTCCAGAAGCTCTTCATTGATCACGCTTCGACCGTCGGCCGCGATTTTGGTCATTCTCCGCGTCGACAGGTTTGAAACCACTGGCTCTTCTTTCAAATAATGGCGGACCAAATCGTCAACGTACGTGTAGAATTCCTTGTCACCAATGAAATCCACTCCCGGCGTATAGTTTGTGGCGACTTTGCCTTCAAGAATGACACGAGTCAGTCCCCGGATACTCTCCTTGCGCATTTCCGGCAATTCCGTTTCCCATTCATTGAGCGCCAGGCGGAGTTTTCTTTGGTCAATCTGTCCCGTTTTAGCATCTGGAAGCATCGCGTTTCGGAGATTGGCCGTGCGAGACGGCGATTCATCTTCGATAATTGCTTGCGCCTCAAATATCTTTAGAGTCTGCCGAACACTCGGATTCGCGGAATCCACGAACTTGTGTTCTGTATTGAACAAAATAGTACCAACCTTTTCAAAGCTAGGCTGCGCGTCCGTTTTGGAGGGAATCCGAAGATAAACTCCGTCCGGCTTCACGACTAGCCCTCTTCCGGTAGTCGGCGTGACTGGAATAACTCCAAGATCGCCAAAAATCCTCGCCATTCGCGCATCTTCAAAATCAGGATAGGGCGGAGTCATCAGCATTACGACGCAGCCCTGGCCTACAGCCCGGCTCTTCGCTCGACTGACGATAGCACGGTAGTATTCGTCCGGTTCGTGCACCATCGGTACCGCCTTTTCGTAAGCCGGCAGATTTTTCATGGTTGAGTCACGCGCGATTTTCAAATCACCGATTCCACCGATATATCCGGGGTTATCTTCAATAACCGCCCATTTTCCAGAAGCTGTTCGCACGATGTCAGGCCCGTAGGGAAATGAAATTGTCTCGGGATTAAGCTTGCCTTTAAATCCCGATTCTCCGGCTCGCGAAATGATTCTGTGGAGGGCGTCCTCGGGTATCACCTTTTTCCAACCGGTCCCACCGCCGTAATAATCTTGCAAAAACATCCGCAGAGCAGTCCCCCGCTGTTCCACTCCTCTTCTCAAACCATCGTATTCGCTCTGGGTTAAAACGCGCGGAAATGGATCAAGTGCATTGTCACCCTTGAAATCTCTGAACGACTTACTCGAGAATGTATCTTTGTCTTCGTCCGAAAGCTTCGAGTACACCCGCATAATCTCTTCGTACTGTGGACGCACTCTCCCATTCGAGTCATAAACCTCATCGTAAAATGCAGAATCTCCCCACCCATGAATTGGAAGTAGTGAGAGCGCCAAGATCGGACCTAAAATCGATACTTTTACATTGCTTCTCATGGACCTTCGCCTAAAGGTCTCATCGGCTAATCACTCGAATTATTTGAAAGGCCCAAATTAAAGCGCTACCAAAAACCCAAAATGACCGATAACACGCAGCATTAGGACTTGAGATCACTCGCGGCCGCTCGTGTCTCAGACTTTGTTCCAAGTTCGACATCCGAGTGAAGACCACCATTCCTCTTAAAAAATCACAAATACAAAAAGGGTTTCTGAGCGAGCCAGGAAGGCGAAAGCGAACAGTCCATGGATGGACGGCCTTTTCTGAATTTGTGATTTTTTAAGAGGAAATGGTGGGCGCTGCCATAAGCTGGTCGAACCAATGGTGACCGTAAAAGAATGCGCGGCCCAGTGGTTTCGGCCTGAAATCGATCTCGACGAGCTGGCAAAACTCCGTTGGTGCGAGAAATGGACGCAGGAAAGGCTTGCTGACCATTTCCAGAGGCCAAGAGCAACTATCATTCGCCGGCTCAAGGAACTGGAAGGCAGTGCTTATGGGAATCGGCAAGCTTATTCCCGTAGCAACGGCATTTTCAATTCTGAATAATGATGATCTGAGGGGACATTACGGTAGACTCTCAAATACCAAGTTTACGGTTTGTATTCCATTTCCTACCGTGATCTTTTCATTTGAATTCTTATCAAGCAAACGGAACGTAAATTTGTCCAAGTTCAGGTTATTACATTTATCGCAATTTGTAGTTTTGAAATTTGGTGAAATATATTCATTCCACATATCGCTCAAAAATTGTTTTTTATCGTCATATGAAGAATACAGATTTATTAAGGTTTCTTTTGGCGTTCCATAAAGTCCTTCCATGACGAAGCGAATATTTAACGCATCTTTTCCTTCATAGTTCGCAATTAATGAAACTACAGTTGAGCCTTGGCAAGCTCCGAACGCACCACCAACAGATACAATATCCGCGGCTGTAACTCTTACGTTAACGCTACCACCACTATAAACAATAAGATCCGGTTCACTTTCATTGAGATACCACTGACTGCTCTGGGCCCAGTTGGCTTGAGGAGGTTCCCATAGTTCGACTCGTCTTCCATCTGGATAAGTAATAAAGGAACGCGTTCCCGGCTCTGTAAGGTATATTATTTGTTGTGCCCCGGTTTGTTTTGCTGCATGCACCAGCCGATCGATGGCGTTTTTTGTATTTTGATTATTGTCATAAAAGCGATGTGCATGAGTGACTACCAATGCAGATCTGTTAATTGACAAAGATGACATATAGACTTCGTTTGAAGCACTCGCTAAATCACGATTGATTGAACTGCTTTTTGTTTTCGGGTTGAACTGAACCGATGAACAGCCAATCGCGAGCACAAAGAAACTAATACAGTAAATGTTTTTCAGAGCCGCTCCGTACATTTCACTAAGTATATCGGTGTAATGTTTGATAAACTTGATCCATGGGACGCGTTCTCTAGGCAGAGGAAAATATCGGCAAACTACTGAACCTGGACCTGTGCTTCGACTACTTCAAAGGCAAGGCAGCCGAAATCTCGTCCTGGGTCACATCTTTAGAAACTCGGATGAAGCCATTCTTAGCATTAGTAGCATCGACCTTACCATTAACGGCAGGCTGACCATCTAGTACAATTACTTTCATCGGTGCTTTCAACCCAAGGCGAACCATCACTTCAAAAGTCAGAGCGGCAACAGCAGCCACTCGAACCGTAGAAAGATCACTGAGCGTGACGCCCTCATAGGGAACAAACGTCATCTCGTTCCCCTTGTCCTTAAGCCCCTGCCTAAAGAATCCGATTGTGAACTCATCTTCTGTGACCCATTTCGACACCCTGAGCCAGCCATTTACGACGTTACTGGCATCAACATTGCTGTCCACGGCAGGATATCCGTCGAGGACGTAGATTATCGAAGGCAGCTTAACAGATTCAAAATCCAAATCCTCGGCAGCCGCCAGTGTCGCCGGAACCATATCGCGAACTCTAACAATATCGGTCAAAACAATTCCTTCACCGGGAATCAAGATCTCCTGACTCGCGCTATCTTTTAGACCCAACGAGGAGAGGGCATAAAACATCTCACGCTTGCTCACTTCTTTGTTCACGCGGATAAAGCCGTTCTTGGCGTTACTAACATCAACGTTGCCCGAGACAGTTGGTTGTCCAGCAAGAATAATTATTTTCTGCGGCAGCTTGGCGGCTTTGAGTCCAACAGCTGATATGTCTGATAGAACTTCGGCAACTTTACTTTTAATCAAATCGACCTCGGATTGCGCTACTCCTTCAACCGGCTGGTAACGAATCGCATCAGCCTTCGCAGATGCAACCATCGGGACTGTGAGTAATGCGAGTAAAGCTACTCTTCCGAACGCCGTCATAGAGAACCCCTTTATCATTTTGTAAGCGGCTGGAATATTACATAATTGACAATGTCGGTCAACATTCTTTTTGAGTGAAGCGATACGCGAGGAGGTCGGTGGCCAACAATGATTTCCAATCAAAGAAGCCCTTTAAGAACTCTCCGACATATTGGTCGTCGAATTTCGAGAATGCGCCAGCTTCGTCTCTCATTGATGAGAGACTTTTGGTGAGAAAACCTCTCACCAATGAGAGACAGGTGTTCGCTAGCCGAAGGAGTAGTGCAACCAATAACTCACATTCATTTCAACAGCTTACTGTGTTTTCGCGATCATTGCCCCCACCTTTGCCATCATGGCACGCTCGTGCATTAAAGAGGCCTGCAGGAAGAGAGGCCAATAGAAGTCGAGATTCATTCGACGTTCCAATCGAACCATCGGTACACGCCTCCATCACAGAGAATTTCCCGATATGAAGGCGGGTATTCGCGATTCTCAGGTCTGCACTCGGACTGCACAGTGTGCAGACCAGGTGTTCACTCGCTGTTCACTGGGTGAACACCTGTTATTCCGAGCGACGTCCTGCCTGGAATAGCTGCAACGAAATGGAAAGTAAGGAGAAAGACAAAGCTATTCACCGAAATCAAAACGGAAATATCGCCGCCGCCGATACGAGAAACTATTCTTGTCGGCTTCTGACCCCTCCCCCCCAACGATGTTGTTGTGAAGGGGTCAGAAGCCTGGGAATTGGCCCATAGGCGGCGGCGAGGATGAACACTAAAACGAGGAACCAGATCGAGGAGAAAAACCATGAATTATCAAAATCGAGGAGTAAACCATGACGTACCGGTGGGAACCGAAAACCATCGATATAAATTTTTGTGACATGAAAAAGGTGGAGCAATGGACGCGACTTGAAGAATTGGCGGACATTCTGTATTCATATTTCTGCCAGCTCGAACGAGAAAGTCAGTCCGAAACCACTGTTGCCGTTTGTTCTTCAATCGAAAGGAGAACCGGAACAGATGGCTAAGAACGTCAATCAACCAAGCAAATCAAGTCCACATAAGATCGCACTATACGTTCGCGTATCGACCGAAGAGCAGGCCGAAAACCCTGAAGGCTCGATCCGCAACCAGGAGGAACGGCTCCGCGCAACTGTGAACCTCAAGAACATGGAAGGCGCTTTCGGTGACATTGTCGCGGTTTTCATAGACCGTGCGAGATCCGGAAAAGATACCAACCGACCTGAACTTCAGAGACTGCTTGCCGCAATCCGAAGGCACGAGATCGACCTCGTCATGGTCTCGGAGTTGTCCAGACTGTCCCGATCGATCAAAGACTTTTCGGAAATCTGGGAACTCATGCGCGCCAACGGCTGCGGCTTTCATAGCCTGCGGGAGAACTTCGACACGACCACTGCAGCGGGTGAGATGGTTCTCTACACCGTGGCAAATATCGCCCAATTCGAGAGACGTCAGGTCTCAGAACGTGTGTCCGCAAACTTTCAGGCCCGCGCCGCACGCGGTCTTTACAATGGCGGAGTGTTGCCCTTGGGATATCGCCTGATTCCAGAGAAGCCGGGCTTTTTGGAAATTGATCCAGAGCCAGCGGAAACCGTTCGTATGGCATTCCACGCATTTCTCAGGGAAGGAACACTTTCGACCGCTGCCAAGTGGCTCAATGCTAATGGCCACAAAGTTAAACGCGAAACACAGGGAGGCAATCACAGGCCACGCATTGGGCACTTCACCGTGGATAATCTCCACTGGATTTTAACCAACAAATCGTACCTCGGCGTCAGACGGTACAAGGTTCGAGGGGAAACGAAAGAAACCAAGGCGGCTTGGCCCGCAATTATCGAGGAACAGATTTTCAACCAAGTTCAGGCCCAGTTGAAGGCCAATCATCGCCGGAAGAAACCAGAAAGCGAAAGCCGCTACCCCTACCAATTGACCGGGATTTTGGAGTGCGCAAACTGCAAAGAAGGGCTGGTTGGAAAGTCAGCTCACGGGAACAGCGGCAAGGTTCCCTATTATGAGCACGGATGGTCCACCAAAAAGCAGGGGTGTCTCCTGAAACCCGTGTTCGATTGTAAGCCCTTCAGGCTGCCCGCAAGGAAACTCGAACCAGCCCTCTGGGAAAAAGTGCATGACCTTCTCACCCAGCCGAAAATGGCCGAGGAATTGATTGGAATCGCCAATCGAATTCACAAGGAGAGGACGCAAAACTCCGAGTCAAAGCGCCTTCAAGAGAAGATTCGAAGCTTGGGCGGACAACTGGAAGTACTAGCCGGGCGACTCGCGCAGCTCCCGAAAACTGTATCAGCGGCCCCCATCTTCAAACAAATGGAACGGATCGAGGCAGCAAAGGCTGAAGAAGAAAAGCGATTGAACGAGATCCAGCGAAACGAGCCCATGCGCGATATCCCGGTATCGCTCAAAACTTATCAGTCGTTCCTGACCGGATTAGCGGACCTCGCCCAAGATCCAACCGCACCCAAAGGCAAAATCATCAAAGCTTTGGTCCACAAAGTAGAAATCACGCCCGAAGGATTCCGGGCACACTTTTACGTTGGACGGGATTACATCGAAGGGGAGCTGGCCAGGCGGTCGGCTCCCCGCCTTTTGCGACTTGAGCCAAAGTATCCGAACCATGGCGCAGAAAGTAAAATCCCCTGTCAGTCATCTCAAAGCCTTACCCACGCGGAGCCAGGACGGCGAGAGCGTGGGAAGGGCTTGGCCATGGATGGCCAGGCTTTCGGGATGACTGACAGGGGATTGAAATTATTGTTCGATGGTTCGAACACTTTGACAAATGGTGGTCCCAGCAAGAATCGAACTTGCAACAAAGCTTTAGGAAAGCTCCGTTATATCCATTTAACTATGGGACCCTTTCAAAAGGTTTATGGTATCCGCGGCGAAAAAGCAATTAGTCCGTGCTCACGACCGGCACTGCCGCGAGGCGCGCTCGATTCTTCGGCTTCGCCTTTTGAATGGGCTCCCGCAACGAGGCTGCTTTTGTAACCTTGGGCTGCTTGAGCAAGATTTCGGGATCGATCGCCGCAACACCGCTTCGGATTTCAAAATGCAGGTGTGGGCCGTTGGACTTCCCGGTCTGCCCGCTGATCGCGATCTTCTGACCTTTTTTAACCTTCTGCCCGGGACGGACCAGGAGCTTCGAATTATGGGCATAGATCGTCGCAAGCCCTTTTGCCGCCCCCGCGTGACGTATCACAACCATTTTGCCGTAGCCCCGGATCCGGCTCGCCGCATAGAGAACCGTGCCCGATTCGGCGGAATAGACCGGCGTACCGATCGCGGCCTTCAGATCGATTCCTTCATGAAAATGGCGACCCCGCTGTCCGAAACGTGAGGACACACGAACGACGTCGAGCGGCCAACGCAGCGTTCCTTGCTTGATATTGACTGGAACTGGAGAATCTCCCGCAGGCTGACGCGCGAGGTGACCTTTGGCGCTGAACTGAGTTACCCCGGTGCGATTCGCATGATCAAAGAGTCCAGCCCGATTATTCTGGAACGGTTTCGGAGTGGCGCAACCCACCAGAAAACTTATGACAAACAAAATCGTCGACGGGATCAACCAGTGCCGGCGCATTCAGCTTTTTTTCCTCCGGTTCCCCGCCTTGCGAGAGTTGTTCCTGCCGCTCGGCGTGCAATCGCAATTCTCACCGCAACCACCTGCGCCATGAGAACAATCGCGGCCGCACTCGCCGCCGCAATCTTCTTTCTGAGCGCCTTTGACAAAACTTGTTAGATACTGAATGTCTGTTGAATCGAGCTTCAAAGGCGTCAGGGAAGCGTACCCGGCTTCCACAGCCGAACAATCCGACCCCAAGTCCCTCATAAAACCCCGGTATTGTCCGCCAACCCAGTAGTAATCTTTTCCACGATGATCTTTTCTTCTCAGAATGCTCCCGCTGTAAAACCGGAACCCCTGATGCGTCAGCTCAATCCCCTTGATTTTTTTCATCGGCAGATCGGGAACGTTGAGATTCAGAAACGTATGCTGAGGAACATTGCGTAAATCGATGTTCTTCAGCACGTTCAGCGCGATTTTCGCGGCGCTCTCGAAGTGCAGAGCCGGATCGGGCCGCGTCGTCTTGAAATCAACCGAAAGACTCACAGCCATCGACGGCACCTGGAAAATGCAGGCTTCGCGCGCGGCCGAGACCGTTCCCGAGTAGTAGACATCCTGCCCGAGGTTCGCACCGCGGTTGATGCCTGAAATGATCAGATCCGGCTTTTTGCAAACTTGCCGCATTCCAAGATAAACACAATCGGCTGGCGAGCCGCTTACCGCATAAAATCGTTCACTCACCGGAATAATCCGAAGCGGTTTATGAATCGTAAGCGAATGACCGGTCGTGCTTCTTTCCTCGAGCGGCGCGACGACCCAAACGTCACCGTGCTTCTTCAACTCGTTGTATAGAGCCCTAAGTCCCCAAGCATGAATCCCATCATCGTTGGTCAGCAAAATGCGCATGAGAAAATTGTACGCCGAGCCGCGCGACATGACAACGAAGGTTGCTTCTTCTCCTTCGCCGGCATTTTATTGACGCGAAACCGCCCGCACGTCAACGCAGCAGAAAGTCGCGGACCTGTGCCTTCTTTTCCAATTCCTTGTTGCGCGACTCGCCCTCGGGCGTATTCACGCTCGTGTAGATGCAACTCCGGCCGTTCCTCTCGAGTCGCGCGGCCGCCGCAAGGACGATGGAATGTCCCATGAGCACCGTCCCGAGCGTCGAAAGCGGCCCTGCACTCACCGATTCCGAAATCCGAATCGCCGCGTCTCCCACGAATCCCCCGAGATCAATCACTTCGTCACAGACTTCGAAAAGCCGCTTACCCGAGGGATGTCGCGATTTGACGGCACTGCTATGAACCACGCTCGTGAAAGCGACGGTAAAAAGCCCCATTTTTTTTGCCTCGAGCGCGAGATCCACCCCGGCCCCGTTTATTCCTGACTGCGAGGCCATCCAAAGCATCTCGCCAGGCCTCGGCTCGACCCGGTTCAAAACTGCCGTGGCCGCTCCCGGAGTTCTCTCGAACAACCGCACGACCGGAGGGCCCGCCGTCGGCAGAAGGAAATCAGCAAACACCGGAATGACGAAGGAGGCACCGCCCGCGCGATGATACAACTCCATCGGAAACATCGCTGAATGCCCGCTTCCGAAAACGAGCAGGGACCGCCCCGCTTCGACATCGGCGGCCAGCCGCGCAGAAAGACGCTCCATGACGGCCTTGTTTCTGACGACGAGCCCTTCGAGATGCGGAATCGCGACTGACGCGTAGGTCTCGACTGTGATTGCTTCCTTCTGCATGGATCATCCTCCTCTGTTTTATCGCCCCGCCGCGGCCTGGGTTGCCAGCTCCGAAACGCCGGAGAACCCGGAACCCGTGATGTTCAACGAAAAATCGATCGGGGTGTCGGGCCCGGTCGTGATGTGACGAATGAAACCGATCGTGAATCTCCAGCATCTTGAGGGGCTCTGGAACGCGATATTCAGGGCGTTGCTGAAAAACCGATGCTCATTCAGGTCGAACGAAGTCGAAAACGACGGCAGGACGAAATCGGACAGGGAAAAATTGAGAGTCCCGGTGAGATTCGAAGTGCCGCAGTTGTAGCGATCGCAATCCAGCTTGTTGTAGTTATAGGAAGCCGTGATGCTGCGATCGAAAGCGAGAATCCTCTGATGCACGCTTCTCTCGATCGTGTACGAGAGGCTCGTCGAGAGCACGCTGCGTGGCGAAGGAAGATAAGGCGTGTACGTATAATCCGCGCCAGCGCTGAATTTGTCGAAGCCCAACCGAAGTGCCGAGAAAAACCGGGAGAGGGGCTTTTGGTGGTCCCTGAAGTTTAGCGCCTGGCCGGCCGTGAATTCACCCGTACGCTCGTAGGACGCGCCGAAATCGTTCAGTTTCCCCCGGCGGCGAATGAACTGAGTAGTCAGGCCATAAGCGAGCGAGTTCCCGAGCGGCACGAAATAATTGACATTACTCGGACTGGCATCGAGCGGGACGATGTCATTATTGTCGAAATTATATCCGGGATGCACTTTGATCTGCCGAAGAAACGGATGCCGATTTTCTTCCGCCGTATTGTCCTCGCGAACGTAAGGGATATACGAGTAAGTCAGAAGAGGCCGGATCAGATGCTTCGTGCGCGGGATGTCCGGATTTTCGGTGTCATAAATCCGTTCGAGCTGGGCACTCAAGTCCGTTTGGAACAGAAGATACCCGCGGTACAGGTTCGGCATCCCGGGCGTGTTGTGGAATGAATAAAAATACGAATAATATTTCAGGGACGGCACGACCGAGAGCACGTCGAACGGCCGGAGAGTCGAATAAACCGAAGGCGTGATCGAGACCCGGGTCGCCTTTCGGATCGGATCAAAGCCAGGCCGGAAGGCCGGGCCGGTCGTCGTATAACTCCCGAAAGGGACGCTCGATTGGTCATAATCAAAAGTGGGCCCGCTCCGGGTGAAATTGGTGGCCCCAAGCGTAAGTCCGGCCGCGACCGGAGTCCCGAAAAGAAAATTGTCATTCGTGGTGACCACCGCGGTCGGGAACGCCTGGACCGTCCGCGGATCGAATTCCGTCAGCCTCGCCAGGGGATCCGGATTCGTGTTCAGGAGATTACGGAAGCGTTTCGCGGCGATGTAGGAACTCACTTCGGGTGACGCGTACGAGAAGCTCAGGGTCGAGGGAATGACCGCCTCACCGGCTCCCGGAACATCGCCAATGTAGGTGGGATAAAGGTTGTCGCTCACTTCCGTGAAGCGGAACTTCCCTTCCACTCCCCACGCAAGCTCATGAGTCTGCGCGACATCGAGGGCCCATCGGTTCGGCACCGTGTTGATGAATTCAGGACTGTGGTCCTTGAGATAGAACAAATTCGCCTTGCCCGCGCTCCGGCCCGAAAGCACGTAGCGGCCTTCCCATTCGGCACGCATCCCCTTCGCGCTGAAGGTGCCCAGGGAAAAGGTCATATCCGAGCTTCGATTGATGGCCCAGAAAAAGGGTTGAACAAAAATAAAGCCATTTTGATTGGAGGTCCCGATCCGCGGAAACAGCAACCCCGTTTGCCGCCGCGTTTTCATCGGAATGACGAGATACGGCAGCCAAACCGCGGGGGCGTCCTTGATTTTCGCGGTCACGTTCGACATGAAGGCGTAGCCTTCGATCTGCATATCGACGTCCTCGGCCTGAAACGCCCAGCTCTGGGGACAATCCCTGCAGGTACTGTAATCGCCCCAATGAGTCTGAAATCGCTGGTCGCCGAGTTTATTGATCCGCTCGCCTGAAAGCGAGAACCGGTCATTCGAAACCCGTCCATTCACGATCGAACCCGTGCGTGTCTCGAGATTAAAATGCATCTCCTCCCCGTAGATCACCGAATCCGCGGCGATGTAGACGCAATTTCCGCGGGCATCGATGGTTCGGGCGTTCAGGTCCAGCATGACGTAATCGGCATTCAGGGTCTCGCCCGGCTGCCTGACAACGGCATGATTGAAGAGTTCGACTTTGTTGTCCTTGCGATTCCAAAGCTGGCGGTCCGCCGAATAATGAATCGGCTTGCTTTCCTCGATGGCCTGCGCAGGCTTCGGGAAACTCAGAACGGAAAACGCCAGAAAGGTCCAAATCAGAAGTCGGCGGGAAAGCTGCACGTCTGTCGCCCTAAGCGCCACATCCATTGCCGAAGCTCTTGTGCCAAATCCTTGCGCGACACAATACGGTCAACGAAACCATGCTTCAGCAAAAATTCACTCCGTTGAAACCCCGGCGGCAACGATTGCCGGATCGTCTGTTCAATGACCCGAGGGCCCGCAAACCCTATCAAAGCTCCCGGTTCAGCGAGGATAAGATCCCCGAGCATCGCGAAAGAAGCGGCAACTCCTCCCGTCGTCGGATCTGTAAGCACCGAAATGTACGGTATACCTTCAGCCCTGAGACGACTCACAAGCGCGGCCGTCTTCGCCATTTGCATCAGGGAAAGAATGCCTTCTTGCATGCGGGCGCCGCCGGAGGCCGAAATGGTCACGGCGGGCAGCCGGTCCTGAAGGGCGCTCTCGAAAAGCTGGGCAACTTTCTCTCCCACGACGATCCCCATGCTGCCGCCCATGAACTTGAATTCAAATACCCCGAGGTAATAAGGCAAATTCTGCAGCTTCGCCTTGCCGAGAACGAATGCGTCCCTGAGGCCGGTATTGTCGACCGCAGAGCGGAGCCGATCTTTGTAGGCTTTCATGTCGTTAAATTCGAGCGGATCGGTCGACACCCAGTCTTCTGACAATTCCTCGAAAGTTCCTTCGTCACTCAGGCTGGCGATCCGTTCCGCCGCGGACATTCTGAAGTGAAACGAACATTCGGGACAGGTCTGGAGATTATCCTTCAGAACCTTGGACTGAAGAATCTCGCCGCAGCGCGTACATTTCACCCATAGCCCTTCCGGGACCTTGGAGGTCCTTTGCGAGACTTGGGTGCGAATGCGCGGCGTTTTCAGATCGTCAAACCAAGGCATAAGTAATGTGTACGGAAACTTAGCAGGCAATTCTTCATGAATCAATCGAACTTATGCTGTGAATTGACCGACTGAACTAGCCTGGTATGTGACCTGATATGGGAAATGATTAGAGAAGCTCGCCCGAGCCTCGCCCCATTTTGCCGTGACTGAACGCTTCGACGAAAGCGTCGACGATCGCGGGATCAAACTGGGTTCCTTTGCATTTTACGATCTCGTTGAATGCCGCTTTCGGATCCATGCCAGTGCGATACGGGCGCGTACTGACCATCGCATCATAAGTGTCAGCCACGGAAATGATGCGAGCGATGAGCGGAATTTCCACTCCCTTGAGCTTCTGCGGATAACCGCTGCCGTCCCAACGTTCATGATGAGAGCGCATCCCACCGATCACATCCTTCAAGCCTTCGACACGCCTGAGAATGTCATAACCCATTTTCGGATGACTTCGCATCTCAGCCCACTCGTCGGCGTCGAGCTGAGCTTCCTTTTTCAGGATCTTGTCTTCAATTCCGATTTTCCCGACATCGTGCAGAATCGCGCCCAGACGCAGGTGCTCGAGCTGCTCAGCGCTGAGATTCATGAATTCCGCGATCGACATCGAGTAACTCACCACGCGCTTCGTGTGACCTCCGGTATAGCGGTCTTTCTTTTCGATCGCCTCAGCCAAGGCCTCGCAGGTGTCAAAGAAGTTCTTTTTGATGTCGGTGTAAAGTCTTGAATTCTCGACGGCGATCGCGACCTGATGACTCAGCGTTTCGAGGAGGCGTTTGTCTTCTTCATAAAAGTCCGGCCAGGAATGCCGGGATGGACGTTCCGGAACAGACGGAAGTTTGTTCAGGGCTTGAAGAACGCCAATGGTTCGATCCTTCGCCTTAAGCGGCACGCAAATCATCGTCAAACTGACGAATCCGCCACGACGTGATTTCTTGAAGTGCCGCGCGTCGTTTTCAACGTCGTTGATGATCAGGCTTTCTCCCGTCATCGCGACGTAACCGGCGATCGAGCGATCATCAATGGCGAGACGGACACTCTTTTGAAGTTGCTTGCCGGTTTCGCCAAGCGCGGTCTCCCAGTAAAGCTCGGCTTTTTGGGAGTCCACGAGGTACAGCGACGCCGTCTCGCAGCGCAGGAGCTTGCAGGTGGCCTCAAGGGCCTTTTCGCGGACAGCGGCGGTATCCAGGGTTGAATTGAGCAGCGCCGAAAATTCATTCAGATACTCGAGTTGCTGAACTTTTTCCTGCATCTGGCGGATGACCGCGTCGACTTCGCTCTGAAGCCCGCGAATGCGGCCCAAAGCTTCGATTATCGCGGCTTCTTTCTGTTGGGCGTTGAAATGAGATTGAGATTCAGAACCCGAATTCCCAGAGGAATTCGCTGCTTCGGACAAGCGTTGATTGGAGACACGGCCTTTTCGCGACATGGGCCTCCTGCCCTCTAGAGAGACTCTCCTGGTCCCCGGATCGTGGTCAAAAAAATAGCCTCAGTGTCTGGTCTTCCTAACCTCACCGAGGCCCGCGAGAGTTGAATCTTATTCTCCCTGAATCCATCCTTGGATTCTTTCCACAACCACAACTATAAGTGTACGGCGGTTCCAAAATGGGTCAAGCCCCCCGACACTTTTTTTGAACTATTTTTTTGAAAAAATTTTCAGTGCTCGTTCGTAGACCGTATTTTTCGGAACACCAAAGTGGTGACTCACCTGTCGAACCGCATCTGAAGCGGAAACCCGGGCATCAGCAAGGCACCGCAAAGCCTTAACCCATTCTGAACTTTCATCGGTTTGGCCCACCTGACCCAACTCACACGATTCCTTGGCATTTCGCGCGGTATGCACGCCGAAACACCACTCGCCTCGCGCGCCCTGCTGGTCAATTTCCGCGGCGATCGCCGCTGCGACTTCAACCGCGCCTCCCCTGAAGATCTTTTCGTGAAGTTTTGTCAATTCTTTGGCGACGATAACGACAAACCTCGGCCGCTCCCGCGCGACCACGGCGAGCGCTTCCGAAATTCTTTCAGGACTTTCGAACCAGACAAAAACGCGGGAAAGACCCGAGCCAGCGCACGCCGCGAGCTCGTTTCGACGTTCCACTTCCCTTCTTGGGAAGAAGCCCCGAAACGTAAATGACGTCTCCTCGAAACCCGCGATCGAAAGGAGGGCCATCACGGCTGAGGGTCCGGGTATGGGGGTCACTTGAATTCCGGCCCGATGCGCCGCTTCGACCAGCGCCGACCCCGGATCGCTGATCGCGGGTGTTCCGGCATCCGTCACAAGCGCGAGCGACTCGCCGTTCTTCAACCGTGCCAGGGCGGCCTCAATACCCGCGGGCTTCGCATGCGCATCCAGTCTCACCAGCTTGGAGATCCGGCTCCGGACTCCAAGCGCGCTGATCAGCGCTGCGGTTCGTCGCGTGTCCTCGCAAAGAATACCGTCCGCGTCTTCCAAAGCATTTTTGGCCCGCAAGCTGATATCCTGGAGATTTCCGATCGGAGTCGCTATGACCCAAAGCCCCGCCGGCAAAATTTGCCTCTTTATCTCATCCATCGCGATGCTGATAATAAAAGAGTAGGCCCCGAAAGGGAAGCATTGGCCATAACCTCTAGAGCGATTCGAAGTGGAGATCCAAAAAAATGAAGACTCAAATTAAGAAAATCGGCGACACGATCATCGTTTCCATGGACGGCAAACTTGATTTCGAAACAGCTGTCCCACTCCGGGAGGATCTGAATAGGATCGCACGACAGGCCAAAGGTGATTGCGTGCCGAAAAAGGTCATCTTTAATTTTGAAAACCTCGATTTCGTGGGTTCCAGCGGGATTTCCTCCTTCGTTCAGACGTTAAAGGAATTCAACGCGACGATTCCGAACAAACCGCGCTACTGTCACGTGAAAAGTGAGTTCCGCCGCGTGATCAAAGCTTTTGACGAAGAGGCGGTGTTTGAGTTTTACGATAACGAGGAACGGGCGAAAAAGAGTTTTGACCAATAAACACGATCCCCGCGGCTAGAAACTCCACATCGCGACACTGACTTCCACGACCGGTTTTTCCGGCTGAAACGGTCCCGACGGCATTCCCGGATCAAAGGTCGAATAAAGCGAGACGTCGTCCCGACGTTCTCCCCGAAGAGAATCCGCGAGCTCCTCGCGATGAGAAATGTAATAGAAACCCGCCGCGATTCCGAGATAAAGCCCTATTGACGTCCCCACCGCGATACTGCGTCCATCACGCGTGAAGGGAAAAGCCGCAATCCCGAGAACGGTCCCGCCAAGGATGCCGTATCCGCCGGCGATCAGAACGGACCGGACATCGCGATCCATCGCTCCCGCCCGAACCGGCAACACGACATTCGCGAGAACCAGGCTGATAACAAAAGCTCGTCGCATTCACTCCCCCAGCACCATCATCCTATCACCGTTCACTCAAGCCAAACATTATTTAGATGAGTCCAGGCACGTCCGTCCCAAGCCATGATGTCGAACCTCGCAGATTTCGCGGGCCCCCGATATTTCGCGAGAAAGTGCGCGATCGTTCGAGAAAGCCGGGCCCGTTTGCGAGGGGTCACGCTTTCCACCCCGTTCACCCAACCTCCCGCAGTCCGCGCCCGTACCTCGATGAAAACCAGCTCGGGAGCTTCCCCGGCTGATTGGATTTCAAATACGAGATCGATCTCTCCATAGCGGCGCGCGTAATTTCGCGCAAGTAGCCTGGCCTGAAATTGACGGCTGAACCATTGCGCGGCATCTGATTCCGCGCGTATTCCCAACTCGTGACGAGAATCCATGAAAGCCCTGAGTGCAGAATCGCGACCAGCTCGGGAAGGTCTTTTATTCCGGTATTACGGAACAGCCGGACTTTCCTAAAAGACTCGCAACCGGCGCGAACGTACGCCGATGAATCGCACACACACCCTGCTTTTTCAGACACGCCGAGTGCTCCGGCGTCGAATAGCCCTTATGGACCGCGAATCCGTAACCTGGATATTCCGCATCGAGTTGAACCATGAGGCGATCCCTCCAGACCTTCGCGATGATCGAAGCCGCCGCGATGCTCAAGCATTGGCGGTCCCCCTGAATAATCGCGTCGGAGGAACAGACAATCCCATGCACTTCAAATTTTGGCTTAAACTTGCCGTCTACGAGCACATGAAGGGACGCGGATGCTCCGTCAGGAGTTCCGCCGAGTCCCTTAAGTCCCAATATGGCCCGACACATGGCGAGATGAGAGGCTTCGAAAATATTGATCGCGTCGATCTCTTCGACCGACGCCACTCCGACGGCACACGCTCCCGCCCATTTCTCAATCAGGGGAGCCAAACGTTCGCGAGTCTCCGGTTTGACGAACTTGCTGTCGGTCACCTCGCGCAACCAGGGCTCGGAATCGTAATCGACGACCGCAGGCAACAAAAGAGCGCCCGCGACGACGGGTCCGGCCAGACAACCCCGCCCCACCTCATCGACCCCGACCACCGAAACCTTCGGGTGGCCAACGCGCATTTCCCAGTCCAAAGTCGGAACGGGCCGGTCGCCCGAAACCTCTCGGCCGGCAGCCTTGCGCCGGACTCCAGTCGGAGTGGAAACCACGGTTACTTCGCGGCTTTCGCTTCCTTGGCAGCGGCTGAAGTTGCCGCACTCGCCTGCGTCTCTATTTCGCGGTCGACTTTCGCAGCCTTGCCTTCGAGCTCGCGGATGTAGTAGAGCTTCGCGCGCCGAACACGGCCTTCTTGTGCGATCTCGACCTTCGCGACTTTGGGCGAAGCGTGCATGAAAATACGCTCAACGCCCACGCCGTGGGAGACTTTGCGAACGGTGAACGAACGATTCGCGCCCGAATTGGCCAGCGCAATGACGAGCCCTTCGAAAATCTGAATACGCTCCTTCTCGCCTTCCTTGATCCTAACGTGAACTTTCAATGTGTCGCCCGCTTTGAAAACGGGATAATCGCTGCGCATCTGGGATTTTTCAACTGCTGCCAGCCGCGCGCTGACGCCTTTAGGGGCGTACTGTGTTCCGTGTGAGGTTCTCCGATGTTTCACTTTCGTCGAAGCCATTTTCAATCACTCCTACTGCTAAAATAAGCCAAAAAAGCCCGGCACGTTGACATCCCGCACGCCACTTGGCTCGCGAGACCGGTTATTGTCCGAACAGCCGATCGAGAATGATCGCGACAGCCGCTCGAACGGAGAGGTGGTTATACCCCTCGACGCCTTCAGACCCGTACACCGGAGCCAGGATCCGGTGCACCTCGGGGTAGAAGACCTCCGAAACTCCCCAGCCGGTTCCAAAAACCAGAACTACGGGGCGCCCGGCTTCTGCGGACCGGGCCTCCAGCTCACGCCGATACTCGGCATAGCTGATTGAGTTCGGAAGAGCCCGGGCATCCGTCAGAACCACTTCAGGGTCCTGACCATGCACCGAGCGGATAGCGGTTTTGACTTCTTCAAACGAACGCGCCAGCCGGACCAGGGAAACCGCCTCAAAACGATCCGGATGGTACTCGCGTGAACGATCCGCGCGCCAATGCCCGAGGATCCTTCCCACCAGTTCGTGCTGATCTTCAATCGGTGTGACTAAAAAATAACCTTTCACGCCGAAAGTCCGCGCCGACCGTGAAATGTCATGGATGTCCATGTTAGTCACGGCCGTGGTCACGATAGCACCTCTTCGATTCACTACGGGAGTATGAAGCAGTGCTACGTAAACCGGTACCGACACGAGGTATTGGGAAATACCATTCTATTTGCCGAATTGCACCTCTTTTTGCCTCTTCAGAGCCGCGCTGTAGAGGTCCCAGAGGTCAGAGCGTTTTTCGGCCGTACGACGCTCCATTTCGCCCTGCCGCCAGGCCGCGATTGCTTCGTGATCTCCGCCCAAAAGAACATCGGGTACCGAACGTCCAAGAAACTCCCTGGGCCGGGTGTATTGGGGATATTTGAGTAACCCCTTCTCGAGACTTTCTTCGGTAAGAGAACGCTCGTTCCCGACCACTCCCGGGATCAATCGCGTGATCGTGTCGGCCATGACGAGCGCGGGCAGTTCCCCGCCCGTCAAAACGTAATTACCGATCGAAACTTCCCGATCCACACAAAGGTCAATAAAGCGCTCATCGACCCCTTCATAATGCCCGGACACCAAGGTCAGGTGCGCATAGCTCGAGAGTTCATGAGCCATTTCCTGGTCAAACAGGCGCCCCTGGGGTGAAAGGAGAACAGTTAACGACTTCCCCTCACGAGGGGGCTGCCGCTGAGCTTCTTGCCAGGCAGCATGGAGAACGTCGACTTTCAGGATCATCCCTTCGCCGCCGCCAAAAGGCGTATCATCGACCGTGCGATGCTTGTCTGTCGCGAAATCACGAATCTGAATCAAACGGTAATCAACAAGACCCTTGGTTTTCGCTTTTCCAAGAAGGCTTGAGCCGAGGACAGGCTGAAAAATTTCAGGAAATAACGTTAGAAAAGAAAAGAAAAGCTTGGGCTGTGAATCGCCCACTAAAACCGAGTTTTTTTGACGGCCATCGTCGACTTTATTCGACGATTTCGAGGACTGTGCGTTTTCTGAGTTTTGTGGATGCGCCATTGAGTACCGTGCGGACAGCGCGCGCTGTTCGCCCTTGTTTGCCGATAATTTTGCCCAAGTCTTCCTTGGCAACTTTCAACTCAATGACCGTCGTGTTCTCACCAGCGATCTCATTCACTTCAACCTGATCTGGAAGATCCACCAGCATACGAGCCATATACTCGATCATCTTCGAAAGCTCGCTTAGCGGTTTACGTTCTTGTCCTACAGCACCAACCGGAGTCCCAGCATTCGTTTGTGACATCGCCCAATCTCCTTTACGCAGCAACGGTACGCAGCAACGGTTACGCAGCAAAGATCAAGTTTGCTACGCGCAACTTGCGCACTACATCAACCGTGGGTAAGACCGTTCACTCAACCCAGTGCAGCCAACTGGCTACCCACATCCAAATTGACTACGGGCACGATGTCTCTATTTTGCTAGGCTTTTTATCAATTGTCCAACCGTTTGTGAAAGCTGCGCGCCTTTGTTCTGCCACGCTTTCACAGCCTCGAGATTGACTTTGACCTTTTCGCTGGCGGTCTTCGCTTTTGGGTAATAATGGCCCAAATTTTCGAGGTAAGCTCCATCCCGTTTGTTTGCGGAATCCATAGCTACGATGAGGTATTGCGGGTTCTTCTTAGCACCTTGTCGCGAAAGACGAATAGTCACGGCCATTTGAATCAAATCCTTTCACTAAATTGGAACAATCGTGATTAGCAATTAAGCCTTCCGGCGTCAACAGCGATTTCACTCGTACGCCGGCTCGTGCCCGCAATACTCACGAATGGAACCGCCGCCCCGGCATTGCTGACCGATCGTAGTACCCCTGCTATCCGATCGAATGGGCCTTTTTGATCAGCAAAAAAACCTCGTTTTCAAAACGTTTGCGGTCAGTTTCAAGAGTTTTCCAGCCCGGCTTCACAATCCGCCCGAGAGCAAGGGGCGGGCAATCATGGGTAGGCTGCTGAATCCCGGTGATCAGAATCACAGGAACTTCAAGGGAATGGAACTCTCGAAGAAGGTCCAACTCGGATTCGCCCGGGAGGATCTCGTCGAGCAGAATGAAATCAGGCCGCCGACGGCTCAATTCGATGCGGGCTTCCCAGCCATTCGCCGCAAGGCCGGAGACGCTCAACCCCTGAATGCCATTCACGACGAGTTCAAGGAGTCCTCGCATCGATTCAACATCTTCGACAATCAAGACCTGAAGAGACGTTGTCGCCTGAGATGGCTTCGGTTGGAAAGGTAATGACCGTGACGGCATTTACTTAATATAAACGCCGATTCACGAATTCCCAAATCCTATCTCTCGCAACCTGGCCAGGAGCTTGCTCAGCGGGACTGAATGGACCAAGGCGGCGTGGGCGGTTTCGCACCACCCGAGAAATGCCCCCAATGGCAAACGGCGCAGGCATTCCCCGCATAAGGCGTATTCTCGCCATAGTCATAGCGAAACAGCTTATTCATGTTCGCGCTGTGGGGGTTATGACAGGAAACGCAGGTAAATTCCCGGTCGGGATAAAGACTATCCTTGTCTTTGAAAATCGGATGCCCAAAAACCGGGTGGCTGCACTGCAGGGCGTTCGGACCAGGATGGCAGTTCACTAGAATTTTGGTCTGGTCATGGCATTGAAAGCAGAGATCGGCGACCTTTCCCAAGAGCTGATGCGGAAATGACGTCGTTTGATCATGTGAAGCATGGCAGCTCTGGCAACTGATCACCGCGGCTTCATGGCGGTTCGGTTTCGCCAGAACGTCCGGAGCCATGGCATCAGGCGTACTGTTGTGGCAGTCGATGCAATCTTCGGCGTGGGCAGTGAATTGTATGGAAGCGATACCGATGGCGGCCATAAGCGGCGTCAACGCGACGGTTTTGATAAAATTCATGCTTTGCTGTTTATCCGAGTGAATCGGAATTGGCAACTCGAACGATCAGTTGAAAAGAGGTTGCCAGCGGAAAGCGGTTCAAAGACAATTTCGTAATATCAACCTTTCAGGAAAGGAATTCCAAATGCTCAGAGCATGGATGATCTTAGCTCTCGCCGCAGCCCTTGCCCTCCCCGGCTGCGGAAAAATCAGTGACGAGGAAAAGACTGACGCCGCGAATCTCATGGCGGGAATGGCAGCCTCTTTGGGCAATTCGGTCGGAGATGACGCCCGGGTCGTTGTTCGCGAGCCTGAACTCGCCGAAATCCGGAATGTCGCCCAAACGCTCCGCGAAACGGCCCAGGGTGTCGCATGGCTGGCCTATTTTCAAAGCGAAGCAGAAGCACGGGCGAACCCCGGCCTGGAGAACGCGCTCACCGTCCCCGGAAACGTCTGCACTTCGTTTTCTTTTCCGAATAGCAGCTGTACGGCGAGTGGGAGCGTACTCACCATGGCTTTAACCTTTCCGGGAAGCTCGACTCAGGTCTGCAACGGGACGACCTACACCCTCAGTAGCGCCTCCTTCAGCATGGCTTTCGATTTCGCGAATGTGACGGGGACCTGGGGAGCCGCAACCGGCGGAACACTCGGACTGTCCTTCTCCATCGCCGCAAACGTGTCGGGAGGAAAGCTCGACGGCAAGAAACTCGAATGCGGGTTCGCCTTCTCGTTTGACATCGCCGCGATTAAGGCCAATACGGCGACCACAGTGACCCCCTCCTGCGACAACTTCTCCTGCAAGTACGACGGGAACGAAATCAGCTGCGCCGATATTCAGAACAGAATTGCCGCAACACGTGCCAGCTGTGGCTGATCGCGTTCTGCCCTCGTAAATCCGCTTTGGGCGGGCATCACCTACCCTTCAGGCCAAGACGATTGCCGTCTTGGCCTTTTTTATGTCTTTTCGATAGTTTACCTGATTCTTTTCCAAAACTAACGCGCTGTGTTAAGTTGCCTGCCCGTAGGTACTGATCCCAGTCCGGGACCAGCAGGCCAATGGACCAGTGGAAGTGGACCACAAAAGTGGAAAGAAGGGTTATGTCCAAGCCATTCCGTCTCATTACCTTTGCTTCGGTTTTCTGGGTGCTTTCGGCATTCTCTTCCATGTCGACCTTTGCCGCCGGAACCGTTCAGATCCCGCGCGACAGCCGTGATCAAAACAGGACGATGGCCCCTGCCGTCGACTTGACCAAAGACGGCCAGCTGATCGATCGCGACGAAGCCTTCGATTTACTGGAACAGGGCTATGACCTGAGCCGGCTTGATCCCGCTTCCAATAAAGCTTGGAGCCCGGAGCCCCTGCCTTTTTCGAATGAAGCCGAATTGAACTTTCCCCCTGACGGCGGAACAGTTGATTACGATTCTGATCTCACGAACGGCGAAAGTGACTTTTACCGGACCCGCGTGATCACCGACGGGGAGCGTCCGTTTCATCTGATCGCGGGCCTGGACGAACACGCATCACTCGTTCGCGCAGCCCTGCTTCGCGCTTTAGGCTATAAAATGCATTCGCCGAAGCATTTCCGGGTGCTCACAATCCGATTCACCGATCTTGCGGCCCGCGACGCCTTTCTCTCCAGCCTCGGTCAGTATACGCGCACGAATCGCGCGCGGTGGATTCACGCTCCCCTGACTGACGCCCCTGAAGTCACCTTGCATGACGTCATCCTGCAATCGCCTCAGCTGCAACCCCAGCCCTATCACCTCGGCATTCTACACGGGTCCAAAATCGCCGGAAAGCGAGCTCTTCGGGCACTCATCGTGCCGTTCGTCCTACTGGACATCGGCGAGAGCATCAATCTTTTCCCGTGGGAAGTCGGCTCAATCCAGGACCAAACAGTCGTGCTCAACCACAAATATGCGACCAGCTTCGTCGAAACCACGTTTGACGATGCAAGGTGGATCACGCGAAAGCTCGCGCGACTCACCCGTGACGATTGGAAAAAAATCGTGGAGCGCGGCGCCTACCCCGAGGAAATCGCCGCCGCCGTGCTTGAAAAGGTCATCGCGCGGCGAAATCAGCTTCTCGAACTGTTCCGGATAAAAGACGAACTTCCGAGCGAATTGCGGGAATTCCGATATAACCCGAAGATCACGATCGGCGAAAACGTGAAGGACGGAAAGGTTCTCAAGGAAACCTACGAGGGCTATGCCCTCCGTTTCAGGCATGACGTACCCGAAACACCCCTCAATAAGTACGAGCTTGCCCGTTATCTTCGAACCGAGACCGTGACCGCCGGAATCAAGGCCCTCACGAAACAGATCAACGAGAAGCTCGATATCCAAAACGGAAGCGACGTCGCCACACAGCACCAGGGTGATCTCGTCCAGGAATTCATGAATCACCTCAGGCAGCATCCGACCGAGCCGTTTGTAAAATCACTCGGAACCTGGGTGGGCCCGACCGGAGGCTTCGGGATCAATGCCTCACGGAACATCATGAGCGGCACCTATTACGGGAGCGATTCCTCGCTTCAGCTCGTTGATACGATTTCGGCTCAGGCTTCGCTGGGATTTTTCATGGGATTCGACGGGGTTCCCTCGAATACCATCCCGACGGTAAGCGGCAATCTCACGGTTTTACGCAACTACGTTCATGTCCAGCCGCTCGAAAAAGCGAAAAAGAAAAAGGACGATTCGGAACAGAAAGATCCCGAAACGGACGAGGATACCCCGCGCGCGAAAAGCCCGTGGAAGAATCTCTGGATTCCGGGCTTCATGAGAACGCTCGGGAAGATGCTAGAGCCCGAGCCTCCCTGCAAGGCTCCTGATGATCCGTTCACCGTCGATCCCGCGACGGGCGAGCCCCGCCTCCCCGACTCCGTTCCCGTGTGTCCGAAAGGCGTTCCGGCGGATGCGCTTAAACCCGAGGAGATCACGAAAAACCTTCAAGCCTTCTTTGACGAGTTCAGGGAAAACGAAGTCCTGACGGTCACCGATTCGGTTGGTTTGGGGGTCGGAGGTTCAGTAACGATACCGATTTCGGCGCTCGTGGGAGCCCCTGTCGGCGTGCCGGGCGCCTTTACGATCGGCACGAATGGCCAAGGCATCATCACCAAGCGAACGACGTTCACCCGGACCAAACACGGGCTGCAAATCTATGTTCAAAGCATGAAAACGGGAAGCCAGAGCTTCACGTTCGACTTCAGCTTCTGGATGAAGATTCTTCGAAGCAGCTACACGATGAAAGGCGGTATGAGCACCGCGCGCGCCTACATTCTCGGCGACATGCCGAGCAAGCTCGAAGAGCAGCGAAAGATGCTGATCGCACTGAAGACGCTTCTCAAGTCAAACGACAACGAGGTCGTCGAAGACAGCTATCATCCCTACATCCTCAAGCATGAGGTCCCCTCCGACGCCTTCAGGCTCAAATTCCTGAGATGGCAATATTCGGCGATCAGCGAAGGCCATCAGGTGAAGATCCGCCCCCCCGAGGATCCCGAAGGCCGGTACAAAGCCGAGGAAAAGGAACGAACCCTTTACTCTCATCGCATCGTCCGGCGAACCGGGACCAACGACTATTCGTTTCTTTCAGACATTCTTGACGGAGCGACTTCCGGCTACGGTTTCGACTCCGGCGGCTCGGGTGACAACCCCGCAAACTCATTTCTCGGAACCAGCAAATGGAGCAACACCAGCACCGAAGCCGAGATCACGCATCAGGCGGAATCCGAGCCCGTTACGATTTCCGAACACCACTGGCAGGGCTGGCTCCTGAGCCGGGACAAACTCTTCAGGGTTTTCGACCAGATTGAGGCCAAGATCCGTTCTTTGAATAACGGAGTCCCCCTGATTCAAAGGGATGAGTTCAACGATCTCAAACAGCTGCAGATGTACAGCATCCGATCCACTCTCGTGGTTTATGAAGACGGCGTGAAGAAAATCCGGGACGAGCTGTTCACTCAGCTCCGAACGTCCGATCGCGCGCTCTTTCAATTCCTGGTCGAGCTGGAGGGTCGAGCAGGCTTCGAGAGCTGGTGCCGCGCCGAAGTCACGCGAAATTGGACGAGAGGAGACTTCGCCGATTATGACGACGTGACCCGGATCGTGAAAGACATCATCGACGGGGACGGCTGGTTTTACGCTTGTTTGAAGCCCTGGATGAGCAAGGTGCTCAAACTCGCGAAAACATATCCGTCAGCAGCGGACGAACGGATTCGCTGGACGAACCAGCTGATCTTCACGCTCGAAAAGGCGATCCCGTTCGACAGACTCCTGAAGTGGATCGGGAAGGATCATTATTTTTTTTACGTTCAACTGAGCGGTTTCAGAAGCGGACAGGACAACGCCGACGCCGAGTACGTTTCTTCTTCGCTGGGCACGGTGAACCCGAAGCACGGCGTCGGGATCTTTCGCCAGTTCCTCGAGAAATACCCCATAACGGCATATGAATTATACGGCCGCTACTTGAGTGAGGGCCAATGAGATGAGACCCCTTCTTCTTGCGATTCTCGCTTTTCTCGGTGCGTCGGCCTCCAGCGAAGCGGCAGTCCTTATCGTGACCCCGACCGAGCCTTCGGGTACGGCTGATGTCGCGCTTCTGGCGAAACACCCATTCGTGAAAGCGAAGGAACCTGTGTTCCCGCCCCAGGAGCAACGGACGCTTCGCGACCTGGGATCACCGCTCCTCGCGACATCCATGAAGCTCACGCTCGCGGACGAAAGCGCCGTGCAAGAAATCCGTGATTTCGCGAAGAACCGCGGGCTCAAACTCGCGATCGACGTCAACTCCCTTCCCGTCCGGTTGCCCGCTTACCCCGACGCCGAACACGATGCCCTGGAAGAGAAGCAATGGCCGATCCGAAATGACGGCCGGTCTCAATTCATCTTCATCGACGAACTCTCGAGTGCCGAACTTCCGGGCAAGGCAGGCGAAGACCTCCAGCTCGATTTCGCGCCGGCCGAGCCCTTGCCCGGAACGGTTCCTCCCGTGATCGTGGCCGTTCTGGATACCGGAATCGATGCGGAGCACCCGGATCTGAAATCCCGAATCGTCAAGAAAGCCGCTGAATGTGAGGCCCTCCAGAATTACAAATCCTGCCTGCTCAAGGGCGACAAGAGGACGTGCGATAAAACCTGGGCCAAATTTGACAGCGACGGTAACGGCTATCCCTTGGACTGCTCGGGCTGGAACCTCACGGTCGGCAAAAACCCTCTCACCGGAATACTCGGTAACACCAACACGGCGGACCAGGTCGGACACGGAACTCACGTTTCGGGATTGATCGCGGCCGCGCGCAACGCCAGAGGGATTCGCGGCGTGAGCCAGAATGTCGCGCTCCTCCCCGTAAAAGTCGTGAGTGCCGCGCCCAAGGCACCGCTCCGGCCCCAATCCGCATCCGAGCTTGAGCAGGATTTGCCGCCGATTCCGGACCCGGTCGAAAACGGCAAAAGCTGGCAGCTTGGTTTTTCGGACCTCATCGCACGCGGACTCCTTTACGCGATTCGTTCAAACGCGCGTATCATCAATCTCTCTCTTGCGTGGCCGAAAAGCGCCGATTCGCTTCTCATGCGAAAAATGGTCGAGCTGGCTCAAGCACGTGGAATCCTGGTCGTGGCCGCGGCCGGAAACGACGCCACCGAAAGCCAAGTCATGCCTTGTTCCTATTCCGGCGTGATCTGTGTCGCCTCGCACGGTCCGGACGGGACCATTTCTTCGTTTTCGAATTTTGGCGCGGGCGTCGACCTCGCCGCTCCCGGTTCCGCAGTTCTGAGCACCTGGCCGGTGAGCGTCCCGGGTCTTACCCCGCTCAGATTCGTCGAACGCGTGGGCTACGACTATAAAAATGGCACTTCCATGGCATCCCCGCTCGTCGCCGGAACGCTCGCGAGGCTGCTTGCGGCGGGCTTCCCAAGCGACGAAGCGTATGCGCGCCTCCTGCTCGGTGCCCGGGCCCGCCCAAACCGCGATGCCGATGCGAAACCGACGCGTTTCGGGAATGCCGATCTCGCCGGCAGCTTCCGCGTTCAGGAACAATCCCTTATTCTTCCCGAGAGCAAGGATGCGATCTCGCTCACTTGGGATCGTCAGTCAGAGACGTTCCCCATCCGAGTTCCATTTAGAAATTTCTGGAAAGGGGCGGCACGCGTCGACATCGAAGCGCGAATCGCGGCTCCGGCCGGCCAAGCCGCGCTCGACGTGACGCGCTGGAATTTCGAGCAATGGCTCCCGGGCGAACGAAAAGAAATCGAAAGCGTGATCCGGATTTTCGATCCGCGAATCACGAGTGAACTCACGATCGACCTCACGATCTCGCCTGCCGGCCAGCCCGCGCGCACGTTCAGCGTAAAAGGACAGATCAGCGTCATCATAACGCCGAGCTTTGATGCGAAAGCTGGATCGGACGTCAAGGTTTCGAGAATTCTCAATGGAAAGGTCCCCGAAACGGCGCTGATCCGTACGGTGATTCCAGCCGGGAATGCGACAGGTCAGCCATTGGAGGCGGCGGACGCGGCGCGCGATTATGTCGCGATTCAGAAGTCTCCCAAGGAATGGGTATTTCAGCTCCTGACCCGGGATACGGCAACCGGGCGAAGTGACGATTTCACGATCCGTGCTGTCCGGAGTCTTCCGTCCGAGCATGGAGATCTCCTGAATTTGTACCGTCTGGATTGGAATCGGGACGGCGCCGACGATTACGTCTGGTTATATAGTCTTCCGATCACCCCCGGGCAAAAGAACGCGGCCTTTCGCTTTCTGTTCCTCGATCAGAATCTGACGATTCAAAAGACGCTCGACTACACCGCCGAAACCGCGATTCTCCCCGAAGGCTTTCAGTGGCTCGGACTTTCCAGCGGTTTCACTCCCGCCTGGGTTGGAGTCGGCGGCACTCCATCTCTTGAGAAGAAGCCGTATGACCCTTGGGACCCTAACCCCAGGGACCCCCTGTATTTGAGATTCTATTATTTCGCGGCGGATGGCCTGCGGACTCTGAATACCTCGGATGATACCGTCCTGGTCGCGGCGCTCGCGCCGAGCGTGGCTCAGAAGTCAGCTGGCGAGATTCCGGTCCTGCTCGCGAAAGGCGAGTCTTATCGACGTGAATATTTCACCGCCGTCATCAAGGAAACCAGGCCCGGTTCGGGACCGGAAATCACCGATGTCGTGACGCTTTCCATGAAGCGCTATCGGATGCTCATCGGAGCCGACAGCGTCATCCCGGTATCGTCGCTCGCGCCCAGTCCCGATCCGATGGGAACCGCGTTCACGAGCCCGGGAGTCCGCGGTGCGCTCAGAACCGTTTTCCTGATGAGAGGAACGCAAACCGCCGGCTACTCCAGTTTTGACAGCACTCAGTCGTCAGCATCCCCGACGGATACCGTGATGCGGGTTGCCGGGCTTTTTGCCAGTTCCGCTCGCGCCGCCGCTTTCACGCAAACTCAATATGATCTTCTCTATCATGACCTCGGCTCGAACGAATTCGTCTCAACCAGCATGCACCGTTTCAGTTACCTTTCGCAGCTTGCGTTCGTGAGAAGCTTCGTTCCCGCGGTGGTCGGAGATGGAACCGGAGGACGGCTCCCCGGCGTTCTGGTGTTCGGGGATCTGACCGGAATCGACAGTTCCGAAGTCATCGTGCCGGAATACGGAACTGACGGAAAACTCCTGGGTCTCACTCAGCCGGCACGCCTGAGACTTGTCCCCGGAACAGGTTGCCAACGCGTACGCAATCCGATCGATGCTGACCAGAACGCGCCGACGCAGCTTCTATTCTTCTGCGGCGATCATTTTGTCACGATACCGCTCACCTTCGCGCCTTAATCCGCGCCGACACCAGTGGCATTTTGACCTCCAGAGGTTTTTACCACTTCGCGCGATTAAAAATGTTCCATCTTCTCCGTCCCTTACAACTACGCTCAGCGGGCACGCCTCTTGCTGATCGCTCGGACAAGGTTTTTTATAAAAGGAGAACTCAGGGGCTATGAAAAAAGAAAACAGAAAACAAAAGATCCGGATCCTAACTTTGATCGCATTATCTGCAGTCGCAATGACCATGAGCGCCTGCAAGCAGAAGGAGTATGTTTATGCTCCTCTCTGGTATGACGTGTATGGTTATCATTGCGCGACGGGAACTCCGACCGCGGGTTGTAACTACTATTCCAACGGCGACAAAATCATCGACGTCGAAGATCCTTACTACCAAAGCTCCTATTATCTCGAATACGCGTTTTGGGAATACACCGACACCTTCGGCTACACCCAGTACTACCTCGGTTGGGCATGGCTGAGCCCCGATAACATTCTTTACGACGATTGGGGTCGCGCGCTGAACAACTCCGGCGAGGAAGCAGACCTCGACATCATTGCCGACGTCGCTAAACAGGAAGAAAAGAACATTCAGGGCGCCGGTCGGGAATTCGCTGAAAGGTATCTGCTCAGCGCGGATGTCGGCGTAAAGATCGCGCGAACGATGAACGACTGGGCGAAAATCGGAAAAACGCGTGCCCGTACCCAGGCGGACCTCGAGGACGTCTCGGCTCAGCTCGGGTTTAACTTCAAGAAAGCGGCCTCCGCCCTTGAGAAGGCGAAAGCCGGCGATAAGAACGCGATGGACGGAACCCTCAACGACCTCGCGAATGCCTGGGGCACTTCTCCCGAAACTTCGCGCGAAATCGTCAAGAGCGTCTACTCTCAGTATCTGGCCGATTATAACCTGTAACTGATCCTCCAACGTTACAGCTGACCTGAGAACGCCTGGGTGCCCGTTGCCCGGGCGTTCTTGTTCTAATCAAGATCATCGCCACTCACTGGATCGACGGTGACAAGATGATAAGCAGTCTGTTCGCGATAGGCGCTGAACCCTCCTCCGACGTGCAGCGCGGACCCCGAGAGGTTAAGAGTGTTGACGAGTCCACTCGTTCCTGTCGCTTGGGTGAAAGCGGTATCCAAGTTTCCGGTCGTCAGATCCATTTTGGCAAGAAACAAGGCGGGATCTCCACGGTAAGTCGAAAATGCGCCGCCAAGGTAAAGCGACGAACCGGAGACCAAAAGAACCAGAGGACCTGCATCCAGTCCTGTTACTTGAGTGAATGTGGTGTCCAAATTTCCGGTCGTCAGATCCACTTTAGCCAGGTACGGCGCCGGCTGCCCCCGGTAAGTGCTGAACCACCCACCCACATACAGAGAGGAGTCCGAAGCGGTAACAGAAAAGACAATGCTATTCATTCCTGTCGCTTGGGTGAAAGTGGTATCCAGATTTCCGGTGGTGAGATCGACCTTCGCGAGTCGTTGTGCGTTCGCTCCTCGATACGTGCTGAACATCCCCCCCAAATAGAGAGAAGAACCGGAAACGACAAGACTGTAAACCGAGTTGCCCGGTCCGGTCGCCTGGGTGAAGGTCGTGTCCAGATTTCCAGTCGCTAGATCGAGCTTTGCAAGATGCCTTGCCGGCTGTCCACGGTAGGAATTAAAATCGCCACCCACATATAGCGAGGAGCCTGAGGCGGCGAGAGCAGAGACCTGGTCATCCATCCCCGGCGCTTGCGTAAAGCCAGTATCCAAGTCCCCCGTGATCACATCGAGCTTGGCCAGATTCTCCGCGGCTTGTCCTCGATATGAGGCGAAACTTCCCCCGACATAAAGCGAAGACCCCGAAAGGAGGAGCGCTTTAACGGGAGCATTGAAACCGGTAGTCCGGGTAAATGTGGTATCCAGAGCTCCGGTCGCCAGCTCCTGTTTCGCAACGTACAGGGCGGGCGTTCCGCGATAAGTGGTGAACACCCCGCCGACATAAACGAGAGAGCCAGAAATACAGAAAGCGTAAACACCGCCATTCGCTCCCGTCGTTTGGGTGAAAGTGGCATCCATATTGCCGGTCGTCAGATCGACCTTGGCAAGCCGCTCCGCATTCTGTCCCCGGTAAGTGTTGAAGACCCCACCGACATAAAGTTTCGAATCGAAGATCGTTAAAGCGTAAACACCCGCATTCGCGCCAGTTGCTTGGGTGAAAGTGGTATCCAAGTCTCCAGTCGCCAAATCGACTTTCGCAAGCCCATGTGCCGCAACTCCCCGGTAAGTCGTGAAAATTCCTCCCACATACAAAGATGAACCGGACGCGGCGAGACTATAGACAACGTTACCCGGCCCAACCGCTTGGGTGAAAGTCGTATCCAAGTCTCCGGTCGCGAGATCGACCTTGGCCAGTCGTAGTGCCGGCTGCGCGCGATAGGTCGTGAAACTTCCTCCGACGTAGAGAGAAGGACCAGAAACAGCAAGACTAAAAACGATCGTATTCGGCCCGAGCCCTTGGGTAAAAGTCGTATCCAAGTCTCCGGTCGTGAGATCAACTTTGACGAGTCTTGGTGCGGGCTGTCCGCGGTAACTCGTGACCAATCCTCCAAAATAGAGAGAAGTTCCAGACACAACAAGACAGTAAACGGTGGCATTCGCCCCAGTCGCTTGGGTGAAAACGGTATCCAAGTTTCCGGTCGTCAGATCGACTTTGGCGAGATTCTGCGCTGGCAGTCCTCTGTAGGTTTCAAAATATCCTCCAAAATAGAGAGAAGAGCCGGAAATAGCCAGAGCAATGACATCACCACTCGCCCCCGTCGCTTGGGTGAACGACGTATCCAAATTTCCAGTCGCAAGATCGAGCTTGGCGACTCTTTCCGCGGGCTGTCCGCGGTAAGTCGTAAAACTTCCGACAGCGTAGATCGAGCCTCCGGAAACGGCTACGGCACTGACTTTCCCGTTAAACCCCGCTTGGAGATCGAAACCCAAATTCGGGTTCCCGGTAGTAAGATCAAGCGCCATCAGACGAGGAGTCGAGTACGGGTTGACGGCCGAAAAACTTCCCCCGATGTAAAGCGAAGTCGCATCGCTCACCATGGCGTTCACTACGCCATTGGTCCTGATGGTCAGATTTGACACCGAAGCGAGTGCGCTGTTACCGAGGGAGTCACGCACGCGAAGCTGTGAAGAACCATTCGTATCGGGGGCGGCGTAGATACCATTTGAATCCAAAGTGCCTGGTCCACTTACCACGTCATAGGTATAGGGAGGTACCCCCCCTGCTGGGGCGAAAGGATAGGTATAACCCGATTTTGCCGTCATCGTGATCGTTGCAGGCGTTATGCTCACTTCAGGGTTAACGGTGACCGTAGCATCTTTGGTGATAAACTCACTATCCGTCACTCGAATCGTGTAGGTTCCCGGAACTTCTGGAGCGGTATAGACGCCGGTCGCCGGATGAATGGAGCCACCACCGCTGCTGACGACAGAGTAAGCGTATGGCGCCTGCCCACCGGTCGCGCTAAAGGCGACTCCATTGCCCACGGCTAGCGTTTTACTCGCTGGAACGATCGCCAGTGAGTCCGTAAGCTCCCCAAGGATGGGCAGTTTCGTCGAGATGGGGAGAACCTTTGGCGAGCAACCCGAGGCAAAACTGATCGCCGCGATGGCAACGAACCACAATGCCGAAGTGGCCGCTAAATGCCCGGATCTGGTTTTATCGAACCGCATAAGTCACCCACAGCGAACGGACAACATCGGGAACCTTAAACTCATTCTAACATTCTTGACAAAAATATACAAATATAGCGCACCCAGCCAAGACACACAAAGGCGCCCTAGAAAACTGTCTGAATGTCATACACACTGCGTAAGAACAACAAGGAGCAAAATGACACTACTCCAAAAAAAACCGTAACTTAGCACACCAATGCTGTGCATGGTTCATGGCATCCCGCTTGCTTAGCAGGCCCGGCATGAACAACGTGGTCTCGTTAAAATCAGTACGTGAGTTGAAAACAGCAGAAGCAGATGATCACGCTTATCGTGCAAAGATCCTTTGCATGGATAAGCTCGAGCTTTTGGAAGAGATGGTCAGGTTCCAGGAGGAACGCTCCTCCGTGGGCCACCTGACGCTCCCCATGATGCTTCGAGGCAAAGTCCTCTTCAAAGCCCTGGAGGACAACGCCGAAACGCAGGAACTCCTGCTCCTAACCCGATCCTATCGGCGTCATCTGGAGTACGAACTCCACAGCTACCTTCAGCAGCAGCGAAACAGCGGTTAGAGCAGGTTGCTCGCCAATTCCGAAAGCTTCGAACGCTCACCCCGCGTGAGCGTGATGTGCGCTGAAATGGCTTCGTCCTTGAAGCGCTCAACCAGATAAACCAATCCGTTGTTCGCGGAATCAACGTACGGATTATCAATCTGGAAACTATCGCCCGTGAGCACGATTTTCGTATTATCGCCCGCTCGTGTGACGATCGTTTTAATCTCGTGCGGCGTGAGGTTCTGCGCTTCATCGACAATCAGATACTGCTGCGGAATCGATCGGCCGCGAATGTAGGTCAACGGCTCGATCTGAAGCAGCCCCTGGTTCATCAGTTCCTGGCAGCCTTTACCGGCTCCCCTTCTGCCCTTCGCTCCCGTCGCACCGAACAGAAAATCGATATTATCGTAAATCGGCTGCATCCATGGATTCAGCTTTTCTTCGATGTCGCCCGGCAGAAATCCGATATCCTTGCCCAACGGGAAGATCGGGCGCGAAACAAGAAGACGATGATAAATGCCTTCATCGACGGTCTTCGAAAGCCCCGCCGCGATCGCGAGCAGCGTCTTGCCGGTTCCGGCTTTGCCGACCAGACTGACGAGTTTGATATCGTCGTTCAGGAGAGCGTCCATCGCGAACGCCTGCTCCGCATTTTTCGGAAAAATCCCCCAAAGGCCCTCGACCGGCTTGAAGACCGGGACGATGCAATCGAGTTCTTTCGAATACCGACCCATCGCCGTGTGATTCGGGTTCACTCCGTCCTTGAGAATGACGTACTGATTGGGTTTCAGCGTCGGCATCGATTCAAACCGCGCGAGTCGTTTGTTCTGGTAGAACTCGTCGACCTGGTGCGCTTCGGCGGTGACCGTGGCGGTACCGGCGTAAAGCTGATCAGGCTCAACACTGGCCGGCTCGTAATCTTCAGTCGCG
>Ga0208375_1000770_pt1 | contig 41251 bp, 35 predicted proteins | sample RifOxyD1_FD_184038 | JGI IMG/M metagenome (GOLD analysis project Ga0208375, IMG submission 184038) | Soil microbial communities from Rifle, Colorado - Rifle Oxygen_injection D1 (SPAdes) | ecosystem: Environmental > Terrestrial > Deep subsurface > Rock core/Sediment | place: Rifle, Colorado... | reverse complement strand
GCAAGCCGCCGCAGCGTTCGTTCAGCATGTGCCCGGCAAGTGGCTGGCCGACATCTACCAGCTGGCGCGCATTCGCCTCAGTCATGCCGGGGTGCCGGCGGTTTATGGCGGCGGTCGCTGCACGTTTACGGAAACGGACCACTTCTTTTCCTATCGCCGCGACGGCGTGACCGGGCGCATGGCGTCGCTGATCTGGCTGGAGTAATCCGCTAAAAATCGTCCCGCAGCCGCAGGTAACGCGGAAAACGTGGCACGCCTTTTTTCGTCAGGTGCTGATAGCGGTAGGTGATGCGGCTGCCAATCGGTGGCGGCTGGCGGCGCAGTGCGTCGGACAGGCCGCTGCCGATGCGGAAGCGCTGTCCGTTTGGCATTTCCATCTCCAGCGCACCCGTCATGCCTTCATATTTCCCCTTGCCCGGCAAGTAGCCAACCACCACTGCCTCGGTGTCCTGCCAAGGTTTCAGCTTCAGCAGGGCATCGCTGCGCCCGGTGAGGTAGGGCGCGTCGGCGCGGTGCAGCATCAGGCCTTCGCCCCCCGCCTTGATCACGCTGCCGAGCCGCCGCATCAGTTCGGCGTGGTCGGTCACGCGGAATTGCTCAACGGCCTGAAGCCAAGGCACGCCCGCTTGGGAAACCAGCATGTTCATCTGCTGGATGCGTGCGCTGAAATCGCCCGTTGCGCCGGGCAGTTCAAATATCAGATACCGCACCTGCCGCCATTCGGCATCCACCGGAGCGAGCTTTCTGACCGTGCCCGACAGCGCGTCGAAGCCGTCGCGGGCGACCCACAGTTCGCCGTCGAGTGGTGTTGCGGGAAAACCTTGTGTGAACCATGCTGGCGCCGGAACCTCACCGCCGCCGCGAAAGCGCAGCGTCTTGCCGTCCCATTGCGCGCGCACGCCGTCGAATTTTTCGCTCACCCAGTATTGGCTCAGGTCTACGTGTTCGGTGTAAACCCCGGCCAGCAGCATTGCCGGCGCAGGTGACGGCGTGTCTGCCCACGCGCACTGGGCAGCCAGCAGCAGCGCCAGCAGGATGCGTTTCAGTCCAGCCATTTGTGTAGAAACTGTGCATGCCCCATTGCGGGGTCAAGCTGATAGGCGGCAAATCCCAGTCGTTGATACAGCGCGCGTGCCGACGTGTTGCCGTCCAGCACTTCGAGTGTGAGCTTGCAGGCGCCGCGCGCAAAAGCGATTGCTTCAACGGCGGCAAACATTCGCGTAGCAATACCGCGCCCACGATGGCTGGGAAGGACGACGACATCGTGCACATTTACCAGCGGGCGGCAGGCAAAGGTGGAAAAGCCTTCGATTGCGTTGATGAGTCCAACGGGCGAGTCGCCGTCGAACGCCATCACGCTGAAGATGAACGGCCGCGCGGCGAGCTCTGCAACCAGATTGGTGCGCGCAAAATCGGATAAAGCTTCGCCGCCGCCAGCCGGCTCGCACGCATAGCCGTCGAGCAGCTCGACAAGCCCGGAGGCGTGGGCGGCGTTGGCGTAATCAACGCGAAAAATATCAACCATTGGTCTGGATCCGCATCGAAAAATCCACCGCGCGAATATGCTTGGTAAGGCTGCCGACGGAAATGCGGTCGACGCCGGTTTCGGCCACAGCGCGCACGGTGCCCAGCGTGATGTTGCCGGAAGCTTCGAGCAGGGCGCGGCCGTGGCTGACCTGCACCGCGTGGCGCAGGTCGGCGATACTGAAATTGTCGAGCAGGATCAGCGGCGCGCCCGCAGCCAGTGCCTGTTCGAGTTCATCGAGGGTTTCCACCTCGATCTGCACGCTGACGGCGTCGCCTGCCAGCTTGAACGCCGCTTCCAGCACCTGCGCGATGCCGCCCGCCGCCGCGATGTGGTTTTCCTTGATCAGGATGCCGTCATAAAGCCCCACGCGCTGGTTCTGTCCGCCACCGACGCGCACCGCGTACTTTTCAGCGATGCGCAGGCCGGGCAGGGTTTTGCGGGTATCAAGGATGGCGGCGTGGGTGCCGCGCACGGCGTCGACATACGGCCGGGTGGCAGTGGCGACGGCCGACAGGGTTTGCAGGAAGTTCAGCGCGGGTCGCTCGGCAGTCAAGAGGGCACGGGCAAGGCCGCTGATTTCCACCAGCACGTCATCGGCGGCGGCGGCATCGCCTTCGTTGATCCGCCAGTTGATCGTGCATTCCGGGTCGAGTGCCCGGAAACACGCGTCGAACCAGGGCCGCCCGGCAATCACTGCGGGCTCGCGGGTGATGACGCGGGCGCGGGCGGTCTGGCTGGCCGGGATGAGCTGGGCGGTCAAGTCGCCGCTGCCGACATCCTCATCCAATGCGCGGGCAACATCGAACGCAATCGAATGGGAGGTTGATTGAGTTAGGGTTAATTCGGACACGGAGGGTTGAAATCGCCCGGGCAGGCATTATGTTGAGGGTACTCAATATACCAAGCCCGAGGCTCACTATGCGATTTGACAAGCTCACCACCCAGTTCCAGCAGGCGTTTTCCGACGCCCAAAGTCTTGCCGTTGGCGGCGACCACGCCTACATCGAGCCGCAGCATCTGCTGCTGGCCTTGCTGAACCAGGAAGGCGGCGGCGCGGCGGCGATTCTGTCGCGCGCCGGTGCGCAGGTACCCGCCCTGAAAGCGGCGCTGACCCAGGCGCTGACGCGGCTGCCCAAGGTCGAAGGGCAGGGCGGCGAGGTAACGATCTCGCGCGACCTCAACAACTTGCTGAACCTGACCGACAAGGAGGCGATGAAGCGCAACGATGCCTTCATCGCCTCCGAGCTGTTTCTGCTGGCGGCACTGGACGACAAGGGCGAAACCGGGCGGCTGATGAAGCAGCACGGCGCACAGAAGGCGGCGCTGGAGCAGGCCATCCAGTCCGTGCGCGGCGGCGAAAACGTGCAGTCGCAGGAAGCCGAAGGCCAGCGCGAGGCGCTCGCCAAGTACACGCTCGACCTGACCGAGCGGGCGCGTGACGGCAAGCTAGACCCGGTGATCGGCCGCGACGACGAAATCCGCCGCGCGATCCAGATCCTGCAGCGCCGCACCAAGAACAACCCGGTGCTGATCGGCGAACCCGGCGTCGGCAAGACCGCCATCGTCGAAGGTCTGGCGCAGCGGATCGTCAACGACGAAGTGCCGGAAACCCTCAAGGGCAAGAAAGTGCTGGTGCTCGACCTCGCCGCGCTGCTGGCCGGGGCCAAATACCGCGGCGAATTCGAGGAGCGGCTCAAAGCGGTGCTGAAAGAGCTGGCGATGGATCCGGGCCGCTACATCGTCTTCCTCGACGAACTGCACACCCTGGTCGGCGCGGGCAAGGCCGAAGGGGCGATGGATGCCGGCAACATGCTGAAACCGGCGCTGGCGCGCGGCGAGCTGCATCTGATTGGCGCCACCACGCTCGACGAGTACCGCAAATACGTGGAGAAAGACGCCGCGCTGGAACGCCGCTTCCAAAAGGTGCTGGTCGACGAGCCCAGCGTCGAATCGACCATCGCCATCCTGCGCGGCCTGCAGGAACGCTACGAACTGCACCACGGCGTCGACATTACCGATCCGGCGATCGTTGCTGCGGCCGAGCTTTCGCACCGCTACATCACCGACCGTTTCCTGCCCGACAAGGCGATCGACCTGATCGACGAGGCGGCTGCGCGCGTCAAGATGGAAATCGATTCCAAGCCCGAGGTGATGGACAAACTCGAGCGGCGCATGATCCAGCTGAAAATCGAGCGCGAGGCGGTCAAGCGCGAGAAGGACGAGGCGTCCAAAAAGCGCCTGCAACTGATCGAAGACGAGCTGCTGACCCAGCAACGCGAATACAACGACCTCGAAGAAGTCTGGAAGGCTGAAAAAGCCCAGGTGCAGGGCAGCGCCCACATCAAGGAAGAAATCGACAAGCTGCGCGGCGAGATGGTCGAGCTGCAGCGCCAGGGCAAGCTGGACAAGGTCGCCGAGATTCAATACGGCAAGCTGCCGCAGCTGGAAGCCCAGCTGAAGCATGCCGAATCGACCGACACCAAGGCCGTGTTCAAGTTGCTGCGCACCGAAGTCGGCGCCGAGGAAATCGCCGAGGTGGTGTCGCGCGCCACCGGCATTCCGGTATCCAAAATGATGCAGGGCGAGCGCGACAAGCTGCTGCACATGGAAGACAAACTGCACAGTCGCGTGGTGGGGCAGGACGAAGCCGTGCGTGTCGTCTCCGATGCCATCCGCCGTTCACGCGCCGGACTGTCCGACCCCAACCGGCCGCTCGGCTCCTTCCTGTTCCTCGGCCCCACCGGCGTCGGCAAGACCGAGCTGTGCAAGACGCTGGCGGAATACCTGTTCGATTCCGCCGACCACATGATCCGCATCGACATGAGCGAATTCATGGAGAAGCATTCGGTCGCCCGCCTGATCGGCGCGCCACCCGGCTATGTCGGCTATGAAGAAGGCGGCTATCTGACCGAAGCCGTGCGCCGCAAGCCTTATTCCGTGATTCTGATGGACGAGGTGGAAAAGGCGCACCCGGACGTCTTCAACGTGCTGTTGCAGGTGCTCGACGACGGCCGCCTGACCGACGGCCAGGGGCGAACCGTAGATTTTCGCAATACCGTGATCGTGATGACCTCCAATCTGGGCAGCCAGATGATCCAGCAGATGACGGGCGACGATTACCAGGTGGTGAAGCTTGCCGTGCTGGCTGAAGTGAAATCCTACTTCCGCCCCGAGTTCATCAACCGCATCGACGAAGTCGTCGTGTTCCACGCCCTGGACGAGAAAAACATCGCCAGCATTGCGCGCATCCAGTTGCAAGGCCTGGAAAAACGCCTGGCGCAAATGGAAATGGGACTGGACGTCAGCGAAGCCGCCCTGGCCGAAATCGCCCGCGCCGGATTCGACCCGCTCTACGGCGCGCGGCCGCTCAAACGTGCCATCCAGAGCGAGCTCGAAAACGCCCTGGCGAAAGAAATCCTGGGTGGACGTTTTGCTGCCAAGGACACCATTCGGGTAGACGTTCGAGACGGCGTGTTCAGCTTCGAGAAAGCGGCAGCAGAACAGGTTTGATCGGGCAGGGAAGCTAATGCGAGAGGGCGGGATTCCGCCCTCTTTTTTTGTGGCGGGCTATGCTCCTTCGCGCCTGACTATCCGAATGACCAGCGTTCTGTGTGCCATGGCGGTCACTCGCGCACGGCGACTGGCAGCCCTGGAATTGTTGTTTTAAGGACCGGCTCCGAACCCATGCTACCGGCAACAGCCCAGATGATGATTCCCATAGAAAAGAGGCTTATTGCTTCCTATAGTGAACTCCAAATCTGAATATTTGTGGAGAGGTCATGTCAAGAGCATCTGAGTTGGTGGAATTGCCTGGCACGGTAGCGGCCGGTCTCTTTTCCAGAAAAGGGTTTCTGGAGGAGTTCGAAGGGGCGTTGACCGAAGCCGAGGCTGGCGAAATGGTTCACCTGTGCGCGGCCATTACCCTGACCATGGAAATGCAGGGTCGCCTGCTGGGTCGCATGGCGGGTCAATCAGGGTGGGATAGCTGTTATGGCTGGATGACGTGGGGGCCTGAAATGTCCATCGTCACGATTCACGACAGCATGTGCATCGTGCAGGGGCAGCAAACCTCATTCAATCAGGTGATCCAGGCCATGACGGCGTCGGCTGATACAGAAATCATCAAACCAGGTGGAAAAGGAGAGCCAAATGCCAGCATTGGATGAATTGATGTCTTTACCAGGGGTATATGGTGCGATCGAGTTTTCTTGCACGGGCGAGCTAGGCCAGATGCGGGGTGATTTGGATCGTGATTTTGCCGAGCTGGTTGCCCAGATGTGTGCCGCCAATATGGCGATTTACCGCATGCAGGCCACGGGGTGGACAAAGCTGACGGGCCAGAAAGGGTTTCTGCCCGAACGCGGGTTTAGCTTTGTGACCCTGGATCACGTGGTGATGGGCATGAACGGCAGCGCGGTTCTGGCGCACAGCAAGGATTTCGATTACGACGCGGCTTACCAGCGCTTCAATGCCAGCGCCTGAATCCGGCGCCCGTAACGTAAAAGGAGAACCGCACCATGCTAAATCTGGAGAGCCTGTCTGTGCTCAAGGGCGTTGTTGCCGCAATCCGTTTTTATGACGATGGGACGCTGGCAGAGGCCGCGGGTCAGTTGGACCAGGTCGACACGCAACTGGCTGCAGAGTTGTGCCATGCGAATGGCCGCATCACGCACCATAACAGCGATATTCTGATGACGCTTTCCGGCACACAGGGATGGCCGCCCCGGGGCTGGATGATGATGGGTGATGAACTCTCGATTTGTGCCGTTGCAGAAGTGGCCTGTTTTGTACGCAACCGCGAAGCATCTTTTAATGATGTGTTTCGCAGCTTGACGGCGCTTTCCCAAAAATAAGCTGGCCGGGTGTGGGGACGCGGCAGCCCCGCCGCTTGCTGCCCTAAGGACACAACGTGAAAGACCCGCAAGCTGAAAGGCTTTGTGGGATTTTTTCGTCCCGCATGCCGTTCCTGAATAGCTTGGTCATCGCACGCAGTTGCGGCCTGAATGCTTGGCAAGGTAAAGCCGATCATCGGCGGTTTGTAGCAGGCCGTAGCAGGACAGCTTCGTGCTGGGGCTCATGCTGGCGCAGCCGACGCTAATCGTGACTTGGCTGGCTCCGTCCGGGCGTTGCTGGGGAATACGCAGTTCCATTACTGCATCGCGCAGGCGTTCACCGATCCAGCGTGCGCCTTTGAGATCGGTTCCAGGCAGGATGGCAACGAATTCTTCACCGCCGTAGCGGGCCAGGAGGTCGCCAGGCCGGGTGAGCGCCTTGGCCATGGCATTAGCCACCCGTCGCAGGCAATGGTCACCTTCGCGGTGGCCATACAAGTCGTTGAACTGCTTGAAACAATCCACATCCACCATCACCAGGGACAGGCGATGCTGTTCCCGTATCGCGCGCAGCCATTCGGCACTCAGAGCAAGGTCGAAACCGCGCCGGTTGGCGACTTCGGTGAGACTGTCCTGGTTGGCGTAATGCTCCAGCAGGTCATTTCGGATCTTGATCCGGAGCTGATTACGGATACGCGCTTCGACTACATCCAGGCGGAAGGGGCAGGTAATGCAGTCCTCAGCCCCCAACCTGAGCGCTTGGGCCTCATCCTCGGCGTTGTCCCGGTCGATGATCAGCATGACCGGGACAGACTGTGTTCTGTCGTCCGCCTTGAGTTGACGGCAGATCTCCAGGCCCTCCCGGTTCGGTCCCATGACATCCAGCAGGATCAGGTCGGGTTTCTGATCCGGGTGGCAGGTGGTTTCCAATACGTGGGCGGCGCTCGGCACGGTCTGAATCTGGCACTCGTGCGCCATGATCTGGGCCAGGAGGGTGGCAGTCGGTTTGCTGTCGACGATGAGGATGCGCGGCTTGTCGGATGGAATGGTCTTCTCCCGCAGAGAATCGGGTGGTTCCGGCATCTGGAGAAGGCGGAACAGGTTTTGCGCGGGCGTATCCTGCTGCAGTCCGTGCGCAGGATGCGTCTCAGCATTCAGCCATCGTGGATTGAGCCTGGCCAATTTCATTGGGCGTATCCTCCAGATTCAGGTCGAATCAGGCATCGATCAGTACAGCCATTGCGCTTTCAGCTTGCGGCATTCACCGCTCCATTCGCATACTTCAGAGCAACCGTAGCGTTTTTCACTTGAGAAGCAGGGTTCGTCGCCGCATTGCAACTGGATAAGCCTGATGAGCTGCGTTTGCGAGGTATAGGGCGCGCACGCCTCGAGTCCAAATTCACATACCAGTTTCTGCAATTGTTCAATGGTCATAGCCGGCTCCAGGTAAGCAGGTTGGTTAATCTACGCATTTTGGTTGGGGACAGAGTCCATTGACCGTCCGGGCATACCGGACCGGAATCGCCAACCCTACAAAGCTCATCACGCCAATCCTTGTTGACGGTTGCCCCACGAAGCCTTGCGTCATTTTTTTGAGGGCATCTGCATCATGAGAAAAAAATTTCTGGGTGGGTATTGGGAGAATCTTTAGTCAGCTAGACAGTTCATCGCAGCGGGACACCATCAGATTGCAGCCATCTGAAATCTGATGAAGAATTCGAATGCTTGCCTAATTGGCGCAGAATCTCGTAGCTGCGACAGGGGAGACGGTACGCAGCCAGATAAAAAGAGGGAGGAGCATGGCAATCGAGCAACCCGGGGAGGATAAGCAACCACCGTGCAGGGATGCGGAATCCGGCCTTGCGGGGCGTGCACAGCCAGATGTTGAGACGCAGCGCTCACCCGACATCCAACATCTGCAGGAAGAACTGCGGCAGGTGCAACAGGCGCTGGCGGAATCGCAAAACAGCGAACAGCTTCTGGCGGGGCTATTCGAATCGGCCATGGACGCCATCATCAGCGTGGACGAGAGCCAGTGCATCGTGCTGTTCAACCCGGCAGCCGAGCGGATGTTCGGCCTGTCGGTTGCCGAAGCCATAGGCCAGCCCATCGATGCGCTGTTGCCTGAGCAAGCCCGCGAGCACCATGCGGAACACATTCGCACGTTCGCCCGCACCGGGGTGTCCAGCCGCCAGCTGGTGGGCCCGGGCTGCGTTCACGGCCGGCGCGCCAATGGCGAGCTGTTTCCGGTAGAGGCCTCCATCTCCCAGATCAAGGTACAGGGCCGCGGGCTGTTCACTGTCATCCTGCGCGATATCAGCCGGCGCATCTTCGACGAACAGGCCTTGCGGGAGAGCGAAGAACGCTTGACGCTGTTTGCCGCCACCACGTTCGAGGGCATCGTCATCAGCGAGCGCGGCCGCATCATCGACTGCAACGAGCAATTTGCGCGAATGATGGGCCATACCGTCCGGGAGTTGGCGGGCAGGCTCATCGAGGAGCTGGTCGTCCCCGAGGACCGTGAACGCGTTGCGGAAAATATCCTGCGGGGTCGCGAGAGCATTGTTGAACACGCCATGCTGCGCAAGGACGGGAAGCGCATTTTCGTCGAGACCCATGGCAAGACAATCCCGGTCGGGTCGCCCGGCGGGCGCCGGCTGACGGCGGTGCGCGACATCACCGAGCGCAAGTGGATCGAGCAGGCCTTGCATGAGCGAACCGAGCGTTATGAACTGGTGCTGGCGGGGGCGCAGAGTGCCATCTGGGATTGGGACGTACCTGGCCGGCGTATCCATTTTTCCGCGCAGTGGAAGGCCCTGCGGGGTTTTGCGGATAACGAGGTGGGCGATGGCGAGGAGGAGTGGAGCGCCGGCATCCATCCGGAAGATGCCGCGCGGGTCATGGCCGCTGTCGAGGCCCACCTCCTCGGAAAGACGCCCGTCTTCGCCGAGGAATACCGCATCCACTGCAAGGACGGGTCGCTGAAATGGATTGCCGATCGTGGCATCGCCCAGTGCGACGCCAGCGGGAACGTTGTCCGCATGGCCGGCTCGGAAAGCGATATTACCGAACGCAAGCGGATCGAGCAGGCGTTGCGTGACAGTCAGGCAGACCTGAATCGTGCTCAGTCCGTGGGTCAGATCGGCAGCTGGCGGCTCAACATCCAGCGCAATGAATTGCACTGGTCCGACGAGAACCACCGCATCTTCGGCATCCCCAAGGGTACCTCTATGGCCTACGAGACCTTTCTCTCCGCCATTCACCCGGATGACCGGGAATACGTTGATCGCATGTGGATGGCTGCATTGCGCGGTGCCCCTTACGATATCGAGCACCGACTGGTCGTGGACGGCGTGCTGAAATGGGTGCGCGAGCGGGCCGAGCTGGAATTCGATGAGCAGGGGCGGTTGCTGGGCGGATTCGGCACCACCCAGGACATTACCGGACTCAAGCAGGCCGAGCAGGCATTGATCGAGGCCGACCAGCGCAAGGACGAGTTCCTTGCCATGCTCGCCCACGAACTGCGTAACCCCCTGACGCCGATCCGCAATGCCGCGCATGTGCTGGGCCGTCTGGAAACGCAGGATCCGCGGGTGCAGTGGGCGCAGCAGATCATCGAGCGTCAGGTGGGCCACCTGACCCGACTGGTGGATGACCTGCTGGATGTCTCGCGCATTGTGCGCGGCAAGGTCTCGCTCAAGATGGAGCCGGTCGAGCTGGCTGCCGTGGTGAATCAGGCGCTGGACATGGCCCGTCCGCTGATCGATGGGATGCAACATCGGATCGCGGTAAGGCTGCCCGAGCAGCCGGCCTATCTGGAAGGCGACCCGGTGCGGCTGGCCCAGGTGCTGCTCAACCTGCTGGACAATGCAGCCAAATACACGCCGGAGGGCGGAAGAATCGAGGTCGAGGCCAGCGTGGTCGGACCCGTCATCGAGATCAAGGTGCGCGACAACGGCATCGGCATTCCGGCAGATCTGCTGCCGCAGGTGTTCGACCTGTTCCAGCAAGGCGAGCGCACGCTGGATCGCAGTCAGGGCGGACTGGGGATCGGCCTGACCCTGGTGAAACGGCTGGTGGAGATGCATGGCGGGTTGCTGGAGGCTTGCAGCGCCGGGGAGGGGCTCGGTTCGGAGTTCACGATCTGGCTGCCTGTCCTGCCTGCCCCTTCGCTTACAGCCTGCCAGGCGGTAGACGCGGCGAATCCCGCCACGGCTCATTGCCGGGTGATGGTGGTGGATGACGATCCTGCCGTGACCGACAGCATGACCGTGTTGTTGCAGATCGAGGGCCATGAAGTCAGGGCAGCAGCCAGCGGCGAGGCGGCGCTGGAACTTGCCCGCAGCTTCCGCCCCCAGCTGGTCCTGCTCGACATCGGCCTGCAAGACATGGACGGTTACGCGGTGGCCCGGCAGTTGCGTGCGCAGCAGGCCGCGGGTGAAAAGATCTGTCTGGTGGCGGTGACGGGCTACGGCCATGAGGCCGCCCGGGCGCGTTCCGAAGAAGCGGGTTTTGACCGGCATCTGGTCAAGCCGGTGGACCCCGAGATCCTTTGCGAACTGCTGTCTGAGATCGGGCGCGTGCAGACAGATCGGGTTTCGGGCGGCTAAGTCATCAGCGACCTCCGGAAACCCATCGTGAAACAGCTTCGATCATGGCTTGCGCCGGCCCACACCATTCATCGGGTGGTGCCGGTCAATATCCGACAGACCCTCCTGCTCACCCTGCTGTTGGGACTGGCGTTTTCCATGCTGCTCGCCATTCCGTTTGTCCTTTATCACCGGGCCGAATCCGACAACCATCTGAGTCTGCTGCAGGCGGAACAGGAACGGGTCATCAAACTTGCAGCGGGCGCCATTCATCAGGAATTGGACACCGTCCTGTCCGACCTGCGTTACTTGTCGCAGCACAACGCGATCAGGAATTATCTGGCACACGCCAGCGACAGTCGCCGCCTTGAACTCGCCACGGAGTATCTGGGGCTGACCAGGCAGAAACGTCTCTACGATCAGGTTCGCTTCATTGGCATGGATGGCATGGAAGAGGTGCGCGTCAACTTTAATGAGGGCAACCCCGAAATCGTCGCGGACCCGAATCTTCAGGATAAACACAACCGCTACTATTTCGAGGAAACCCTGTGGTTGTCGCCTGGGCAAATTTACGTCTCGCCGCTTGACCTCAACATCGAGCAAGGCACCAAAGATCAGCAGCTCAAACCGGTTATACGTTTCGCCGCTCCGGTGGCGGATGATCAGGGTTCGATCCATGGCATGGTGGTCCTCAACTATCTGGGACAGCGCTTGCGCGACAAGCTGAGCGCGCTGGAAGGGCAAGCCGGAAAAATCTGGCTATTCAATGCGGATGGCTATTGGATCATGGGCCCGACCCCGGAAGACGAATGGGGATTCGTACTCCCGGAACGGTCGCAGCGCAGCCTTGCCAAACTGTTCCCCCGGCTCTGGCAGCAGATGGAAGCAGAACATTCCGGCGCCTATCAATCTAAAGAACTCTGGATTCAGTTCGAGCGGGTTTACCCCCTGCTGGGCGAGAATGCCCAGCCAGTTGCGGCTCACTTCGCCAGGCCGGTTGATGCGGACCGGTATTACTGGACCATTGCCGTCGAACTCTCCCAACCGGCCATGCAGGCGGCCAATATCGCATTACTGAAAAAGCTGTGGACGGCTTACGGTGCGTTGACCGTGTTTGCGTTTCTGGTCGCAGGGGCACTCGCCTTGGCCATCAACCGCAACAAGGCGCTCGCCCAGGTGGTGGAAAAGGTCGTGGACAATCTGCCGCTGCTGATCGCCTATGTGGATGCGGAACAACGCTACCGCTTCAACAACATGGCTTACGAACGGTTCTTTGGTTTGAATCCCAGCGAAATTTACGGCAAAACCATGCGGGAACTGCTGGGGGAGCCCGCCTATCAGGCTGTCCACCCCTACATCGAACAGGCACTGACCGGGGAAGCGGTCACTTTCGAACGTCAGCTGGCCAATAATGGCCCGGGCATGCAGGACCTGGTGATCTCCTATCTCCCGGACAGGTCGCCCCAGGGCGAGGTGCGCGGCTTTTACGTGATGGTCAACGACGTCAGCCTGATCAAGGAATCCGATCGTCGCGACAGCCGGCGCATGCTTGAACTGGCTCACGTTTCCCGCCTCGCCAGCATGGGTGAAATGGCCACCGAGATTGCCCATGAGATCAACCAGCCGCTGGCCGCCATTGCCATGTATAGCGCGGCCGGCCAACGCGTCCTGCAAGGCGAGGGTGACCGCAGCCAGGTGAAGGGCTGGCTTGAAGCCATCAATACCCAGGCAAAACGTGCCAGCGAAATCGTGCGGCGGGTGCGCCGTTTCGCGCAGAAAGGCGAACATGAATTCGGCCCGGTGAACTTGAACCCGATCATTCGCGAGGTCGCCGCCCTGCTCGATCACGAGGCTGGCTCGCAGCAGGTGGAGATCGTTCTGGAACTGGCTGACAACTTGCCTCCGGTGCAGGGCGAGGGCGTCCTGCTGGAACAGGTGGTCTTTAATCTGGCGCGCTATGCGTTGGATCGAGTGCGGGCGCAAACCGGCGCGCGCAGGATCACGCTAAGGACAGCCTTCGACGCGCATCTGGTCTATGTTGAAGTGTGTGATACCGGGCCTTGCGTGGATCCAGCGCTTGGCGAGCACATCTTCGATTCGTTCGTAACGCAGGAGGGTTTGGGCATGGGTCTGACCATCAGCCGCTCCATTATCGAGGCGCATGCCGGCACCTTGCGCTACGTCATGAATCCCGAAGGCGGGAATGCCTTCATGTTCAGCCTGACGCGAGAGGCACAGTGATGAAACCGTACGAGCCAACGGTTTATATCGTTGACGACGATGATGCGGTTCGCGCGGCGCTGGGTGCCCTGCTCGGGTCGGTTTGCCTGCGCTACGAAAGCTACGCTTCGGCAGAGGCATTTCTGGCTGTGGCCAATCGGCAAATGCGGGGCTGCCTTCTGCTCGATGTGCGCATGCCCGGCATGAGTGGTCTGGAATTGCAACGCAAGCTGCAGGATCAGGGTGTCGGATTGCAGGTCATCATCATCACCGGACATGGCGATGTGCCCATGGCGGTGCGTGCCCTGAAATCCGGTGCTTCCGATTTCATCGAGAAACCGTTCAATGAGCAGGAACTGCTCGACCGCATTCAGACCTGTCTGCAAGACGACCATCACCTTTCGCACACCCGGCAGGCGCTGGATGAAGCGGCGGCACGTTTTGCCACGCTCACGCCGCGGGAGCAGGCGGTGATGGAATTGATCGCGGCGGGCAATCACACCAAGAAAATCGCGGTACAACTCGACATTCAGGATCGAACCGTGGACGTCCATCGCTTTAACATCATGCACAAGGTGGGTGTTCGGACCCTGGCCGAGCTATTGCGCCTCTGGTCCGTCGCCCATAAACCGATGTAGCCGTTCAGAAAATCATCCAACGGCCGGCCGATCGGGCAGGAGGCATGCCAGCCTGGAGCTAAAGATTCCTTTAGATCTTCTAAATAATCCGGGTGTTTTTTCTGCGGCCTCCTCACGTTAGTCTTGGCCCTGCGAAGGCTCGGCCATTTCAGGCAAGCGTTCGGTTGCCAGTTGGATCCCCGCTCGACGTACTTGGGGATACGGGTTCGGCAGTAAATAAAAATTAGCGAGAGAACATGCAGCAGACCAAGGCGAGATCGATCCAGACGGGAAATGTCCCTGCAGTAGTGGCGGGGCTGCCCATCGTGAACACTGGGCACGGTGGGCACGGCATTGGCCTGTACCCGGTAAAGCAAGTCTACGCGCGCGCCATGGTGCTCAACCATGGCGCGATTTCATTTCCGGTCGGTACCCTGCTGGATGTCGTCGATTTCCTGCGACTGATCCCCCATTCCGTTTCCCTACGCCTGAGCCCTCTGTTGTCGGCAATAACCGCGACAGCATCTGGCTGGCTTGGTGATGGACTTGCTTTTTTGACCGCTGCCCAGAAAGCAACCATGAAGCAAAGCAAGCGAAGCCAGAAAAACGAAAGGCCTGAACTAATGTCAAGCTGAATAATTGGGTTCTGGACGCGCGCAGTGCAATCCTCAAAATAAAAAAAGGCGGGAACGATGGATCTGCAAACACTAGAAAAAGCAAAGCACCAGTGGCAATCCGCAGCGGACATGATGCCGCAGCTTATCTGTCTGCTGGATGGCAAAGGCCACCTGATCCACATCAATCGCACCATAGAACGATGGGGGATGGGGAGTGTCGCCAACGTCAAAGGGCTGCACCTGCACAGGGTTCTGCATCCGAACTGCGTCGATCCCCAGTGCTACTTCAACGCCTTCTGGCTGACCGCAGCAGCGAAGCTGTCGCGGGGTGCCCGTACCGAGTACGAGGTGTTCGACCCCGTTCTCAAGCGCCATCTCTCGCTACTCGTGCAACCCTTGGTGCAGCCACCTCACCAGTTACTGGAGGCCGATGACCTGCATGCTGTCGTGATGATGGGTGACATCAGCGAGTTCAAGCAAGCCGAGGCCGGATACCAGCATCTCTACGAAGAACTCGAGTACCTGGCTTGTCGCGAAAAAGAAAGGCGTGAACACAGCGAGGGAATGCAGGCACGCCTGTTGGCCATCCTTGAGAGAACCACTGATTACGTCGCCATGGCCGATGCCGTGGGAAGCATGGTCTATCTGAACCCGGCTGGGCATGCACTGTTGGGTCTGGTGCCGGGAGATGACATTACCAGGATGAAACTGTGCGAGCACAGCGACCAGGAAGTGAAAGACAGAATACGGGATGAGGCCATTCCGTCGGCGATCCGCAACGGCCTGTGGACCGGAGAGTCCAGGCTGCGCGACCATGCAGGCCGGGAAATCCATGCTTCCCAGATCATTATTGCGCATTGCGGGAATGATGGTCAGGTCGAAAATTTATCCACCATACTCAGGGATACCACTGAACAGGTGCAGACCGCACAGGCCTTGCGCGAATCCCGTGACGAGTTGCGGCGGCTCTCCGGCCTGCTGGTCACCATCCAGGAGGACGAGCGACGGCGGATTTCCCTAGACCTTCACGATGGGCTGGGGCAGTCTCTGAGCCTGATCAAGCTCTCACTGGAAAACTCGGCCAGACTGCTGGCCACGGGCGCGGCCGACGAGGCGAGCGAGTCGCTAAAACAGCTGATTCCCCGGGTCAAGGAGGCCTTGTTCGAGGTGCGTCGCGTTTCCACGGAGTTGCGGCCTTCGATACTCGACGATCTGGGCATCCTACCCACGCTGTCCTGGTTCTTTCGCGAATTCGAAGCGGTTTGCGGCGGTATTGCCGTCGAAAAAGCATTCAACGTTGCCGAGCACGAGGTACCGGTCCCACTGAAGATCACCCTCTACCGCATTCTTCAGGAGGCGACCAATAACATCGTCAAGCACGCCGGTGCCGACCGGGTGCGGGTCAGTCTCGACCGGATCGGTGATGTGCTGCATTTGCTGATTGAAGACAATGGCAGCGGATTTGATCCACTGAGCATCCGGTATGTCGAAGGTCAGGGCAGGGGGTTGGGGTTGCTCAGCATGAAGGAACGCGCGTCATTTTCAGGGGGGGCCTACCACCTCGAGTCTATCCTTGGGCAGGGCACACGCATCGAGGTGTCATGGCCGTGCGGGGAATTTTCCGGCTAAGCCGTCTTTGCCTGTTCCGCATCTGCGCTGCGCCCAACCTTGACCTATTGGGCGACCCGCTACGTAGTTTACCCACCTCAAAAATACCGTGTACTTCGTATAAACGAATGCGGTGATTTACTAAGAGTCAGTCTGCGTCTGTAGCGCTAATGTAAGACCAGCGCCTGTGAGGAATTGCGGGCAATGGATGGTTGATGGCGTGCACATGAGGTGTGGATATGCAGAAAACCGGGTATGGCAGAGGGGCGCCATTTGCACGATGCAGAGGCGGCATGTTCACTTTGCCTGCTGGCTATATCTGCCCCAAATTTTTTTCCAGGATCGCCAAATCAGAGGTCAAGGTCCTGGATCAGTTCCGGCTGGATAACGGGGTTTACCCGAGTGCCGGGCAGGCGCTGGCCGCTTGGGGGCAACATCATGCGCTATGAGGTCAAGGCATTACGCGGCGAAGACGATCTGACTGCATTTACGCTGGATGCCGTGGATGCAGGCGACGCCGCGAACCAGATGCAAGGCCAGGGGTATACAGTCATTGCGGTCAAGCCGAGAGCCGGCTGGCCGGTGTGGCGCAAGCCGGGAACGGGCCGGTTTCCGCTGGTGCTGTTCAGCCAGGAACTGCTGGCCCTGCTGGAAGCCGGGCTGTCGCTGATGGAGTCACTGGAAGCTCTGGCCGAAAAGGAGTTGCAGCCCGAGATCCGGAAAACCCTTGCGCAGCTTATCGCCAGCCTCTATGAGGGGCATCCCTTTTCCCATGCGCTGCAGCACTCACAGGCGAATTTTCCGCTGCTGTATGTCGCGTCGGTGCGCGCCAGTGAAAAAACCGGCGCGCTGCCGGAGGCCTTGTCGCGCTACATTGCCTATCAATCGCAGATGGATGCCGTCAAACGCCAGGTGGTCAGCGCCTCGATCTATCCGCTGCTGCTGGCGGGCGTGGGCGGCCTGGTGACCCTGTTTCTGATGGTGTATGTGGTGCCGCGCTTCAGCCACCTCTACGCGGAAATCGGCGGTGACATGCCGCTGATGTCTCGGCTGCTGATGCGTTGGGGACAGCTTCTGGATGCCAATGGCGCCGCCATTCTGATCGGGTCCTCGCTGGTGCTGTCCGCACTGTTTTACGCAGCCACCCGACCTGGCAGCAAGCAGTGGCTGACCCGCAAGCTGTGGCAGCTGCCCAGCCTTGGCCGGCGTCTGCATATTTATCAGCTCTCCCGTTTCTATCGTTCGCTCGGCATGCTGCTGCGCGGCGGCATGCCGATGGTGACCTCGCTGCAGATGGTGTCCGATCTGCTGGAGTCGTCCTTGCGTGGCCAGCTGGCGCTGGCTTCGGCGAGTGTCCGTGAGGGGCATGCGCTGTCCCACGCCATGGAGCAATACGGACTCACCACCCCGATTGCACTGCGCATGCTGCGTGTGGGTGAGCGCACCGGACGCATGGGCGAGATGATGGAACGCATCGCGGTGTTTTACGAAGAGGAGACGGCACGGTGGGTGGAACGCTTTACCAAGCTGTTCGAGCCCTTGTTGATGGTGTTCATCGGGCTGGTCATCGGCGTCATCGTGGTGCTGATGTATTTCCCGATCTTTGAACTCGCGGGGAGCATTCAATGAATATGGCAGAGCCCATAGAGGCGGGTACCCGATCGAGGTTCACACCGGCGCAAGTCTATGCGGCGCGCAGCGCGGCACAGCAAGCACAGCGCACGATCGTGGCGGTACTGGAGGAACAGTCCGGACTCGATCCGCAGCACTTTGTGCAGAGGCTGGCGACGACCCTGCATTACCCCACTGCAACGATGGCGGACCTGCACCGGATGGCACCGGCCTTTGACGTGCTGCCGTTCGCCGAGGCGATGGAACGCGAGTGCCTGGCCCTGCGCGATGAAGAGGATGCGCTGGTGCTGATCATGGGAGACCCGTTTAACATCGACCTGCAAGCGTGGGCCGAAGAACGTATGGTTGCGGGCTTCAGCTGGCGCTTGGCGCATCGTGCCGACGTGGCGGCCTATCTGGCCCGCCACGAGGAGACGCTGCATGCCATGGACGGCTTGCTGCCCAGCAGCGACCGCGATGCCAGTGCCGGGAGCGGGACCGAGGACCTGTCATTCAAGACCATCAGCGAAGACACCAGCCCGGTGGTCAAATTGGTGCACTCGACGGTGTACGACGCCCTGAAAGCCTCCGTGAGTGACATTCATCTGGAGTGCACGCCGGCTGGCCTGAGCATCCGCTACCGCATCGACGGCGTGTTGACCACGGTCGGATCGCTGGCGGGATTGGAAATGGCGGAACAGGTGATTTCCCGCATCAAGATCATGTCCGAACTCGATATTGCCGAGCGGCGCGTCCCGCAGGATGGCCGCTTCAAGGTCTCGGTACGCGGCCGTGAAATTGATTTCCGCGTGTCCATCATGCCGAGCATCTTCGGCGAGGACGCGGTGCTGCGCATACTCGACAAGCAAACCTTGTCCGACCAGATCAAGGGGCTGCGCCTCGACTATCTCGGCTTTGACGAACACACCATGATCCAGTTGCGCCGTCTCGCCAGCGAGGCCTACGGCATGCTGCTGGTCACCGGCCCCACCGGATCGGGCAAGACCACCACGCTGTATGCGGCGATCACCGAGATCAATCACGGTCAGGACAAGATCGTCACCATCGAGGATCCGGTCGAATACCAGTTGCCCGGCGTGCTGCAGATTCCGGTCAACGAGAAGAAGGGGCTGACGTTCGCCCGCGGCCTGCGCTCGATCCTGCGCCACGACCCGGACAAGATCATGGTGGGCGAAATCCGCGATGCTGAAACCGCGCAGATCGCGGTGCAGTCGGCGCTGACGGGTCACCTGGTGTTCACCACGGTGCATGCCAACAACGTGTTCGACGTCATCGGCCGCTTCATCCACATGGGAGTCGACCCCTACAGCTTCGTTTCCGCCATGAACGGCATCATGGCGCAGCGGCTGCTGCGGGTGAGCTGCCCGCATTGCGCCGTCGAAGAGCAGCCCGACGCCCGTTTGCTGGCGGATTCCGGCATCACGCCCGAGCAGGCGCAACACATGCGTTTCCGTGCCGGACGTGGCTGCGGACAGTGCCGTGGCACCGGCTTCAAGGGTCGCCGCGCCATCGGCGAGATTCTGTTCCTGAACGACGAAATCCGTGAAGCCATTATTGCCCGTCAGCCGATCCGCGTTATTCGCGAGGCGGCGGCACGCAACGGCACCCGCTTTCTGCGCGACATTGCGCTGGAGATGGTGGGGCGCGGCGAAACCACTTTGCAGGAGATCAACCGTGTCACCCTGGTTGCCTAGAGAATTGCGGGTCGTCGTCTGTCCCGACCAGATCGCGCTGTTGCCGGTGCGGCGCACGCTGACGATGCGCGGCCTGCAGCGCACGATCCACGACCCGCACGTCGTGTCCTGCCATTGCGCAACCGGTGCCCAGCCATGGCGCGCGGCCCTGCAGGCGCTGGAAACGTCGCTGCTTTGTTTCGCAAACGGCAGAACCGCAGCCACCGTCATCCTGTCCAACCATTTTCTGCGCTACACCCTGGTGCCCTGGCGCGCCGAACTGGCCGATGCGGAGGAGGATCTGTCCTTTGCCCGCCATTGCTTTGCCAAGGTGTACGGCAAGGCTGCCCAGCAATGGGAACTGCGGCTGAACCAGGAGGCGGCGGACATGCCCAGACTGGCCAGCGCGGTGGACACGGAGCTGCTCGACGGCCTGAGGGCTGTATTTGACGGCGCCGGCATTCCCCTGCGATCCATTCAGCCGCATCTGATGGCAGCCTTCAATGGTTTCAGAAGCCGCCTGCAGCACAGCGCGTGGTTTGCGCTGCTTGAACCGGGCAATCTGTGTCTTGCCTTGCTGCAGCAGGGGCACTGGTCGCGGGTGCGCAGCCTACGAATCGACAGCGCATGGCGAGAGGAACTCCCGCTGATTCTTGAGCGTGAAGCGTATCTGGCCGATAACCCGTCAGTACCGCATGAAGTGTACGTGTGGGACACGAGGCCAGGCGATACGACGCTCCCGGATACCGATCTCTGGCAGTTTCATCCGCTTGCGACCGGCGGCATGGATCGGCATTTCGCCATGACCATGGCCGGTTGATCACGATGCACGCCATGCGGCTTGATTACCAACGCAACAACACGCCCGTGCCGTGGTTGGGGCTGGGCGTGCTGGCCGCGGCGCTGGCGGCACTTGCACTGATGGGGAGCTATTACCAGACGCTGAACCATCGGATCGACTTCTGGGAAAGAAAGGCCGACCGTATCGAACAGGTGTCCAGCCACCGCGCGCTGGCGTCACGTCCTCTCAGCGAACAGGCAGCGAAAGTTCAGAGTCTGGAAGCCAAACAGGCCAACCAGGTGCTGCGTCAGCTCAGCCTGCCTTGGAACGATCTTTTCAAGGCAGTGGAAACCTCGGGCGGACAAACCATTGCGCTGCTATCGATGGAGCCGGACCAAAAGAAGGGCATGGTGAAAATCAGTGGTGAAGCCAAAGACCTTGACGCCCTCTTGGGTTACGTCAAGCGGCTCTCGACACATGAGGTGTTCGACCGGGTTTTGTTGCAGAGCCATCAGATTCAGCAGGCAGACCCGGAAAAACCCTTGCACTTTTCCCTGTTCGCTCACTGGAAGGGGGTGGCCCTGTGAAGCGCCGCCTGCACTTCCCGGTGAGACGCTGGAACAGTCTGCTCGGTTGGCCAGGAATGATCGGCGCAGGGGGGCTGGCAATGTGCCTGGCGCTCTATTTCTCGACGGTGCAACCGGCACAACAGCGGCTGGACACCGCGCGTCTCAGTGCCATTTCGCTGCACGATCGTATTACACGGGCGGGTCAGGCATTGAATGACAACGCGCGGCCGATAGACGAACAGCTCGCCACGTTTTACCAAATATTCCCCAGCGAACGGGACTCGACAGAGTGGGTCGGCAAGATCGCGGCCATTGCCAAGCGAAACGGACTCATTCTGCAACAGGTGGATTACAAGGAGGAGCGTGACAAAACTGGAAAATTAATCCGTTTCCAGATGAGCCTGCCGCTTACGGGCGAATACCCAACAATACGCAAGTTCCTTTCCGATCTGCAGGCTCAAATTCCGATCGTTTCGCTGGAACAGGTTCAGTTTGAGCGGCAGAAAGTCGGCTCTCCTCTGGTTGATGCCAAGCTCAGACTGGTCATTTTTCTGGGGCAGTCATCATGAAAGGGGGGGCGTGGAAACAGCGCATCCTGTACGGCGCACTGGCCGTGACGATTGCCCTGTCTGTCGCTTCCGGGGAGAAGGACGACATCTCAGCCGAACCGATGCCGCCACCGCCCATGCCTTTGCCGCGAGCCACTAAACAGCCAGCGCAATCGCTGCCGCGTATCGAACTGGAACGTCTGCAGCGGAAGGATGTCCCCGCAGTATCCGATACGGTGGCCAGCCATGCCTTCAAGGCAATGTCCTGGTATGTGCCGCCGCCGCCCCCTCCGCCGAGGCCCCCGCCCAAACCCTTGCCGCCCCCGCCGCCGACCGCACCACCGATGCCGTTCAGTTTCATGGGGACTTATGAAGAAGGAGAGACTCGGATCATTTTGCTGGTCAAGGGCGAGCGGATATATACCGTCGCCGAAGGGGAAGTGATCGACAGCACCTATCGCGTAGGGCGTCTGAATGGCGGACAACTGGAGGTGACGTACCTGCCGCTGAACATTAAACAAACAATCAGTGCAGGGGGAGCATGATGAAAATTGCCGACGCGAAACGGATGGGGGTCATCGCCGCACTGTTGACGAGCTTGCTGGCAGGGTGTGCCGGTTATCAGCTACACAATGATGGCTTGGCGCTGCTGGCGGAAGGGCGTGCCGAGGAGGGCGTGACCAAGCTGGCTGAGGCCAGCCAGGCCGCGCCTGACAACGTGTCGTATCGCGTAGATCTGTTGCGCAGCCGTGAGCAGACGGTGAATCGACTGCTGGCTGCAGCCAGCGGCGAACGGGCGGGCGGGCATGTAGAGGCTGCGCAATCCATTTATGAAAGCATTCTGCGTATTGATCCGGGCAACAGCCGGACCGTGCTCGGGATGGAAACCCTGGCCATGGATAGCCGGCACGAGGCTGCGCTGGAGCGGGCGACTGCCCTGCTCAAGCAGCGAAACATCGAGGCTGCACGGGTCGCCCTCAAACCAGTCTTGCTGGAGAACCCGAAGAACGGTCAAGCCCTGCTGTTAAAGCGGCAAATCGATGAGCAGGTGGTGAAGGATGCGATAGCCGAACCCACCCTCAAGGCGAAGTTCACCAAACCGGTCACCCTGCAATTTCGCGACGCCAATCTCAAGATGGTGTTTGAGGCGTTGTCGCGCACCAGCGGCATCAACGTGTTGCTCGACAGAGATGTCAAGCCTGATCAGAAAACCTCTATTTTCGTCAAGGATGTGTCGGTGGAAGACACGATCAACCTGATCCTGCTGCAAAACCAGCTGGAGAAGAAGGTCATCAGCGACAACACCGTGTTCATCTACCCAGGTACCCCGGCAAAACTCAAGGACTACCAGGACCTGAAGATCAGAAGTTTTCATCTGACCAACGCCGATCCCAAGATCATCCTGTCCCTGATCAAGACCCTGATTAAAACCAAGGATATTTTCATTCATGAGAAAACCAATTCCGTCGTGATGCGCGACACGCCAGATGCAATCAGGCTGGCGGAAAAACTGGTCGCCGATCAGGACATCGCCGAGCCGGAAGTCATGCTGGAAGTGGAAGTGCTGGAAGTGAGCAGCTCGCGCCTGAGCGAGCTGGGCATCAAGTGGCCGAGCAGTTTTACCGTGAGCACGCCGACGACTGCCACCACCGTGGGGCAACTGCGGGACCTGACTGGCAACGATTTGCTGGCAAGCTCGTTGAGCGCCACGCTCAATCTCAAGCTGGAGGATGGCGACATCAACATCCTCGCCAGGCCGCGCATCCGGGTGCGCAATCGCGAAAAGGCAAAAATCATGATCGGCAGCCGGGTACCGGTGATCACCAATACGGTGACACCGCTGACGACCGGCGGGGCCGTTACCACCGGCAGTGTGCAGTACCTGGACGTTGGCCTGTCGGTGGAGGTGGAACCCGACATCCATCTCGACAATGAAGTGGTGATGAAGGTGAAGCTGGATGTCAGCAACATCATCAAGGAAGTGACCGCCGAGGGCGGCACGCTTGCCTATGAAGTCGGCACGCGCAACGCCAACACAGTGCTGCGCCTGAAAGACGGTGAAACGCAAATTCTGGCAGGCTTGATCAATGACGCAGATCGCAAGACCGCCAGCAAGGTACCCGGCCTCGGCCAGATCCCGGTGCTCGGGCGGCTGTTCTCAAGCCACAAGGACGATGGTGTGAAAACCGAAATCGTGCTGTCCATCACCCCCCGTGTCGTGGGGAGTGCGCGCCTGCCTGACGTCAGCGAAGTGGAGTATTGGGCGGGCACTGAGTCCATCGTGCGCAACGGTCTGTTGAACCTCAAGCCAATGGGCAGCGTTGCCGTTGCCACCAGCGCGTCAGCAACGCCTCTGGCCCGGTCGATCCCGATGGGCGTGCAGCGCAGGGATGTCCCACCCGGTCCGCAACTCCCTGCGTCGGCCAACCCGGTCACGCTGTCCTGGCAGGGACCGGCGCAGGTGAAGTCGGGGGAAACAGTCACCCTGACGCTCAACGTCCAGTCGCTACAGTCGGTAAGCAGTCTGGGCCTGCTGGTGAGTTTCGATCCGGGCGTATTCAAGGCGATCGATGCAGTGGAAGGCGGTTTTCTGAAACAGGATGGCATGCAGTCCACCCTGAACAAAACCATCGACCAGGCGGGTGGGCAGATCCTGCTGGATGTGTCGGGTGGCGGTTCGGATGGGGCCAGCGGGGCGGGCAGTCTGGTCACGCTGGTCTTCGAGGCGCTCGCGGCCAACCCGAAATCGCAAATCGTTGTGGGCCGTCTGGCCCCCAGCGACCCGGCTGGCGAAGCCTTGACGGCAACGCTACCCGCCCCTCATGACATCGCGGTGGTGCCATGAGCCTGAGCGCCATTTCCAGGCGGTCCGGCTTCACCCTGATCGAGATGGTGGTGACCGTGGCGATTGTCAGCCTGCTGGCTTCGGTTGCGTTGCCGCTGGCGGAAGTCACCGCGAAACGCAGCAAGGAGCACGAACTGCGTCTGTCCTTGCGGGAGATTCGAACGGCGCTGGATGCCTACAAGCAGGCCGTCGAGGAAGGCCGGGTTGCACACGCTGCGCAGGACTCGGGTTATCCCGAGTCATTGCAGGTGCTGGTTGACGGGGTCCCCGATGCGAGCAGCCCGGACCGCAAGAAGTGGATTTATTTCCTGCGACAGATCCCGCGCGATCCGATGATTTCCGACCCGTCCCTGCCAAATGAGGAAACCTGGGGGAAACGCAGCTATGCCAGCAGCCATGAGGCGCCGGAAGAGGGCGATGACGTGTTTGATGTGTATTCGCTAGCGCCTGGAGCCGGCCTCAACGGAATTCCCTACCGGAATTGGTAGAAGGCAGCGTCCGAGATGACCTCACAGGGGAAAAAATCCGGTTTCACTCTGATCGAGCTAATGGTCGTGCTGGCGATCATCGCGACCTTGCTCACCATCGCCGTGCCGCGCTATTTTTCCAGCCTGGAAAAATCCCGCGAGGCGGTGTTGCAGCAGAACCTTGCCCTGTTGCGGGAGACCCTGGATAAATATTATGGTGACAAGGGCAAGTATCCCGATGCACTCGATGAACTGGTCAGCAGCAAATATTTGCGCAGCGTGCCGGTCGATCCGATGACGGACAGCAACGCAACCTGGGTCAGCATCCCGCCGGAGCAAGCCGAAATGGGCGGCGTGTATGACGTCAAAAGCGGCGCCCAGGGCATCGCGCACAATGGCACGGAATACCGGAACTGGTAATCGCGAGGGCGTTGACGACATGGTGTTCTGCAATCTGAATCAGGCAGCAACTTCCTTCGGGGCGAGGCGGCTGCATGTTCGCCAGGGTGAACAGGGGTTTACCTATATCGGCGTGCTGGTGCTGGTTGCCCTGATGGGAATTGCCCTTGCTGCTGCGGGACAGATGTGGCACACCCTGCAACAACGGGAAAAGGAACAGGAACTGTTATTCATCGGGCATCAGTTCCGGTTCGCCCTCGACCGGTACGCCAAGCTCACGCCGGGACAGGCCAAACGCCACCCTATGGTTCTGGAAGACTTGCTGCAGGACTCGCGCCGTCCGGAAATCCAGCGCTACCTGCGGAAAATCTATCGGGATCCGGTGACGGGCAACGCAGAGTGGGGCTTGATAATCGGGTCGGACGGCGGGATTTACGGGGTGCACAGCCTATCCGACGGCGAGCCCTTGAAAAAAAGCAACTTCGGGCTTGCAGACAGGCAATTTGAAGGCAGGATGAAGTACTCGGATTGGGTGTTCATGCATGCGCCAAACTAGCGTGAAGCAACGTCATTCGTGCTGGCAGACTGATAGTGATGCGAGTCCACCAAAAAACTGATAGGGGGCAACATGAATGGAAAGAAACGTATTTTTATCGTTGAGGATCACACCCTGCTGAGAGCAGGGCTGCGGGCCTTGCTGTCGCAGGACCCCGACCTCGAGATTGTCGGCGAAGCCGACAATGGGCGCGATGCCATCCGTGCCATCGGACCGCTGGCGCCGCATCTGGTCCTGATGGATCTGTCCATGCCGGGCATGAATGGCATCGAGGCCATGATGGACATCAAGCGACGCAATCCGGACACGCGCGTACTGGTGCTCACCATTCACAAGACCGACGAATACATCCATGAAAGTCTGCGCGCGGGCGCGGATGGTTACATTCTCAAGGATGCGACGCATGATGAACTGCGCGTTGCGATTCGCAGTGTGCTCAATGGCAAGACCTATTTGAGTCCGGACATTTCAGGCAAGGTGATCTATGGATACCTGGGCGTCGGTAAGGCCGCCAATGTCGGCAGTAGCTGGGACACGCTGACCCACCGCGAGCGCGAAGTCTTGAAGCTTGTTGCCGAAGGTCACCCCAACAAATACATCGCCGACTACCTCAGCCTGAGCATCAAGACCGTCGAAAAACACCGCTCCAACCTGATGAAGAAGCTCGACCTGCACAATGCCTCGACGCTGACCAGCTATGCCATCGAAAAAGGCCTGGTCACCACCTAGCAGCTGTCGTAATTGCTGCAACCAGAAATAAAAACCGCCTGCAGGCGGTTTTTATTGTGCATCGATTGCCGCTAGCGGTTCCATGCTGCGCGCAGCGTCGTCCCGCCACCGGAATAATGCGCGGCGGTGAATGTTCCTCCGGACAAGGTCGTCAGTTCTTCCATCCGGGCGAACCCCGCGCGCAATCGCGGATCGATGTTTGCCAGCGGGGTCATCGTCCTGTCGAGCATCTCGGCTGCCGTGTCATCGATCAGCAGGATCAGGGCTTGGTCGTCCAGCCACAGGCCGAGATGGATTCGTCCCGTGTTCGTGTGCTGCGCCAGGTCGTCGAGCACCGACACAATGATGCGGTAAAGGATGACTTTCAACGGGGTCGGGATGTCCTGCTCTTGCAGGGGAATTTGCCGCTCGATGTGCATGCCCGGATGTTGCTGTTCGAACTCACGGCAAACCCAGTTGAGGGTCGGTATCAGCCCGAGGTCATCCAGGCTGGGGGGGCGCAGGTCTGTGGCGATCGTCCTGACTTCCTGGATGGCCGCCTGCAATAGCGGAATGATCGAATCCACCGATCCAGCAACCGTGTCGTCAGCCTGGTGATGCCGGCCGTTTTCCACTTTCAGCTTGAGGGCAGCCAAGGTCTGCGCCAGCCCCTCGTGCAGATCGACGGCGACTTTCTTCTTGTACGATTCCTCGCTTTTCAGCATCTGGGCAGACAAAAGTTCCAGGGTTTCCGTTCGCTCGCGGATGGTGCGCTGCTGCAGTTTGATGGTGGTATTTGCGTGGCGCACGATGAGAACCAGCACGACATACAAGGCCGACAGGATCAGGATGGCGCCGGCCATGATGATAAATTCGGTCCGTTCTGTTTGATGCACCAGACTGTTTACATCGGCATAAAGCTCAAATACACCCCGAATCGGCTCGGCTGGGCTGGCTCGAATCGGAATGTAGGTTTGCATCAGGTTATCTTCTTCGGTGGTGCCGTCAAAGCTGTTGAAGGTGTCGTGATAAATCAGGGAGTTTCCCACGCCGCCGTTGATTGCGGCGATGAAACCCTGATTGCGGCTACTGTCGTTGCCGATCTGGGACGGCTTGGTAGAGAAGACAACCACCCCCTGACGATTGTAGATCTTGAGTCTGACAACGGACTGGTCCTGCATCAGCACCTTGATTGACCCTGCCAGTTCGGGTGGCAAGGGCGGGGGCGTGGCGCCTGGATGAAAATCCGCTGCAGCTTCAAGAAAATCAAGGAGCGTCGGTTTGATCGGGTTCATGGCGGTTCGCGCCAGATTCAGGTTGCTCCGTTCGGCCAGTTGGACGATGCCCTGAATCGCCACCTGCCGGTAAAACCAGGTCAGCAGAACCGCCGTGGCAAGGACGGCAACGAGGCTTGCCACCGAGTAGTAGCGGAGCAACTTGAACACGGAACCCCTTATGTACGGGTGGCAATGTTCTAAAAATAGCCCAGATCTAACCGGCAGGGCAAGTACGCAAATGGCGAAACTTGCCGTTGTTTCCGCGCCGGCCAATTTACAGTGTTCAGCGTATTGCTGCGCTGGGGTGGACAGCCTAGGCTGGTCTGATGATGTCGCGCAAACACATGGCAACATTGCTGCTGCTGGGATGCGGGTTGACGCGGCCCGGATGGGCGGATATTTATGCCTACACGGCTGACGATGGCTCGGTATCGCTCAGCAATGTGCCGACCGATGAACGCTATTCCGTCCTGATCACGGCGGCGCAGCCAGCGCTTGCCGTGGCGCCCGTGGCTGCAATCCCCAAGGCCAAATCAGGGCTGGCCAGGAAGGCCGGTTACGATCAGATCGTCGACGAGGTGTCCCGCACCTATGGTCTGGAAAGCGCCTTGCTCCATGCGGTGATTTCGGTGGAGTCGCGCTACAACACGAAGGCCGTGTCCCAAAAGGGGGCGGCGGGCCTGATGCAGCTCATGCCGCAAACCGCGAAACGTTATGGCGTGGTTGATGCGTTTGATCCAGTGCAAAACCTGAATGGCGGTGCGCGGTACTTGCGGGATTTGCTGCGCCTGTTCAACAACAACACCAGCCTGGCGCTCGCTGCCTACAACGCCGGCGAACATGCCGTGAAGAAGCATGGCAACCGCATCCCGCCGTACCGCGAAACCCTGAACTACGTGCCACAGGTGCTGAGTTTCTACCAGCGTTACCAGACCGGTCTCTAGCCCGCTACAGCGCACACTAGTGGGAAATACCTACAAATCCGTATAGGTCATGACAGGGATGCCACCTAACATTAACGTGGTCATTTACAGGGCTTGTCCGTCATGTTGAACACCCTCATTGTTGAAGACAATGCCGCATATCGCCAATCATTGAATCAATTGCTGGCAGGACGATTCCCATCGATGCAGATCGCCGAGGCAGCAGACGGGGAGGACGCCCTGCGCCAAGCGCTTTCAAGGCGCTTTGACCTCATCTTCATGGATATCCGGTTGCCGCGGGGAAATGGGCTCGATCTGACCAAAGCCATCAAGACAGATTTTGCCGACTCGGTGATCTGCGTCATCACCAGCTACGACATTCTCGAATATCGGGAAGCCGCGTTTCGCAACGGCGCTGACCATTTCATGGTGAAAGGCGAGTCGACTGAAGCGGAGATTGTCGGCCTGATCGAGTCCTTCCTGCGAACACGCTTCATTGCCCTGGTTATCGTGAACGACAAGCTGTATCGGAAGCAGCTCAACATGCTGCTCTCCATCCATTGGCCTGCCATGATCGTGGAAGAAGCCACTGATGAGGCAACGGGACTCGGTTATGCGGCAGCACTGAAGCCCAACGTGGTGCTGCTCCAACTCGAGTCGCCGCGTAGCCGTATCAAAGAACTGATCCGCGACATCCGGGCCGAATGTCCCCACGCGACACTCATCGGCATGACAGACGACGCGTTACCGGTCTGGCGGCCAACGGTCAACAGCCAAGGCGTGGATTATTGTGTGCCCCTGACGCCGATGGGCCATACCGAGCTTGTGGCCATCGTGAATGCCCTGCAACCGGAACAAACGCATCACTGATTTGACGCCGGCCTACAGTGAATACCCTACTTCAAATACAGGCTTGGCTTGGCAGAGTGAAGGTTTTTACCTCAGTGCAATCATTTCTGGTCCCACGGATACTTGCATCAAGAAAGCTCGATAGGGTTGTCAAGGTCAGCATGAATTCGATGTGAATGAGTTGATCACAACAACCAAGCAGGAGTGGTCATGATGAAAGCGCATGCCCCGATAAATGGAACCAAGTGAGCAGCAAATGCAAGTCGTCAAATTACCCCTATCAAGGAGAACGTAATGAAAACCAGAATGCACATCGCAGCCCTCACCCTTGCGCTAACGGGCGTCATGGTTGCTTCCAACGCGAACGCCATTGCCGTTCACCTGACTGGAAATTTCGGTGCGACGGGTTATACCGTCGTGTCATTCACCACCGCCTCGGCAGGGATCGTCGATCTGCTCTACACGGGCGGCTTCGAGGACCCGAATCTTTCATTGTTTGATTCCACCGGCGCCCACCTGATAACGAATGACGATGCAGAAGGCCTTACGCTTTCCACCTATTCCCGTATTACCCAAAATCTCGCTGCCGGTTCGTATTCGATGCTGGTGAGTTCCTGCTGTGAAGCCTGGGGCTATGCGTATTTTGAAGGTGGCGCTGTAGACGTTGGAGAAGGAACCGTTGATGGAGTAGGAACCGATGGATACAACCTCGGCTCTTATTTGCTTGGCGGCACCGCCACCCTGAGCGATATGCAGTTCTTCCTCGACAATTCGGCTTGGTCGGCTGAGGCGGGTGGCCAGCCTGTTGCGATGACCATCACTGGCGATGTGGCGGATATCACTGCCCAGGTCGGGACACTCAGCCCGGTTCCGGAAGCCGAGACCTATTTGATGATGCTGGCCGGATTGGGGCTTGTGGGTGCAGTGGTGATTCGGCGCAGAAAATACTGAGCGAATCGATTTGCAGGATATAAACGGGAGCTGCGGCTCCCGTTTTTTTCGCCAGGAATAAGGGCTGAGGTCCCGGCCCGCCCCAAGCCGCCGGAATGATCGCCCATCATCAGGAAGGGATCGTGGTCTGAAAATCATTCCGCATTGCCTGTAGTACCGACCTGCCTCTCCCGGATTTTCTACGTAGAAACCCACTCATCGTATGCAGGCTTGACCGCCACAGCGTGCGGGTTTCGCTCCGTGTTGTTTCCTTAGCCGTTTCTCTAATCTCACATCAGGCAAGTTCGTCCAGCATGGGCGTGACGGTCAGTGTGGGTTGAGTGTGTATTGATACGAGCGGGAGATGCGTGATGAAAACCGATACCTTGAGACTGTGCAGCGTTGCGCACATGGGCCGGAACCTGTTTTTTATGTTGCTGCTGTGGAGCGTTTTCCACGCGTTGTCTGCACATGCGCTAACGATCAATGTTGTTGATCAGAACGGTATGCCGGTCAGCAATTTCCGCTGGCTGGTCGAGGAGGATGCCACCAAGGAGTCCATCCCGGGTCAGTTGGCAGGCGCCGACAATCTGTCGCTGAATTTTCACACCAGCTATATGCCGGTGGTGGCTGCAGGCCGGGTGGGCGTAAAGCCGAAAGGCCCGGCTCTGGCTGATCTGCCGCTTGATTCGACGAAACGCCATTACATTTCGGTGCTGCCCGACGGCGGCGGCTACCAGATGGGCGGCGCCTCGCTGCCAGCAGGGCAGGGCAGCGTGACCGTCGTGGTCAACAAGACGCCCATCCCCACTGCGCAGATTTCGGTGTTCGTCTTCAACGACAACTGGCCGATCAACGGCGCCCCCGACCTGCCACAGGAAGTGGGTCTGGAAGGATTCAGCATCCTCCTCAAGGAGGCAGGCGGCACCTTCGGGCAGTCCGGTGGCCAGGTGACCCAGGATGCGTTCGGCAATCCGATCGGAACGACTTACCAGCAGGACGCAAGCGGCAATTTCATTTTCGAGAATGACGCGCCCAAAGTGCTGGTCCTCGGCAACGGCTTCATCTCTTCGGGAGCGGACGGCGTGGTGCGCATCAAGTATCTGGCGCCGGCCAAATACACCGTGGAGGTGGTGCCGCCTGCCGGCTCCGATTGGCACCAGACGTCCACCATCGAAGGGACCAAGGGGATCGACGCCTGGGTGAAGGCCAATGAACCGAGCTTCTTCCAGGAGTTCGGACCACCCGGACACCACGTGGATTTCGGTTTTGTGAAAACGCTCAATGACACCAGCGTGCTTAGTGGCGGCAGCACCATCAGCGGCAAGATCGTGAACCAGCACATGTCGCGCCCACCCGATTTCAGTTTTTACAATGGCGCCCCAGTGCCCAATTGCTGGGTGGGGCTGAATGAACTGCCGGTCGTGGGTGGACGCGGGGTCTACTCCAGGAAATGCAATGCCGACAGCACCTTCTCGATTCCCAACGTGCCGGCCGGAACTTACCAGCTGGTCATCTGGGACGAGTTCCTCGATCGCATCATCGCTTCCACCAATGTGACCGTGCCAGCGGGCGGCGGCGCGGTTGACTTGCTCGATGTGCCGGTTTTCGACTGGTTCGGGCATTTCAAAGCACGCGTTTTCTTCGACACTATTCAGGCCGGCGACACCACGCCGAATGGTTTCCGCGACGCGAACGAGATCGGTCTTCAGGATCAGGCGCTGAATCTGCGCTTCCGCGACGGCAGCATCTACCAGTCGACCGCTACCAACGCCCAGGGCGAAGCCGAATTCAGCGAAGTCTTCCCCTTCTTCAACTGGCTGGTTGCCGAAGTCGATTTCGCCCGCTTCAAGGCCACCGGTACGACCCTTGTGGTCGACAACGGCGGGCCGGTTGCGGCGGACGACGGCTGGGCCATGCCATCGCGCAACGCGCTCACCCCGCAACTGCAGGAGTGCATGCCGGGGGATGTGGAAGATGGCGTGCCGGAGTGTCCGACTGCAGGTGGCCCCAGGATCAATCCCAACACCGGAAACGCACTGTCGCGCACCGATACGGGACCGATCCTGACCCAGGGCATCGCAACTTTCCTCGGCCAGACCAACCTCATCGAATGGGGCAAGACGCTTTACACCTCGGGAGAAAACGGCGGCGTGTCCGGCATGGTTCAGTACGCCACGGTGCGCGCCGAGGAAGACCCGCGCTATGCCGCTGCTGAAAACTGGGAGCCGGGCATTCCGCGGGTGCAGGTCAACCTGTACAAGGACTGTGACATGAACGGCATCCCCGACAAGCCGGGCTGCACACCGGCGACCGGTCAACTACCAGCGACGGGGCTGAATCCCACGCGAGCAGATGTGCAACTGGCCGATGTGGACAACCATCCATTCGGCTGGAGCGAAGGCGGCGCCAAGGGCGCTGAGGATGTCGACCGAAATGGCAACGACACCTTCGACCAAGGCGACGCGTTCGACATCGCCACCACCGATAGCTGGGATGACAGCTTGCCGAGTGGCTGCCAGGGCGCACCGTTTGTTTCGACCAGTGGCGTGACTACCGACTGCTACGATGGTTTGCGCAATTTCAACCAGATGCGTCCTGCCGTGTTCGACGGGGGCTTTGCCTTCGGCGGCCCCGCTGGAAAACCGGAGCTGGCCGTTGGCACCTATATTGTCGAGGCGGTGACGCCACCCGGCTACGAGACGGTGAAGGAGCTCGACAAGAACGTCGACTTTGGCGACAGCTACACGCCCAGCCCCCTGTTGCTGCCGCCCGTGTGCGTGGGCGACGACAACGTCATCCCGGTTGACGCTGAGCTTGAACTGATGCCCGGTGTGATTTCGGCCTACGCCGGTCAGACCCGTCCACTGTGCGATCGCAAGTCGATTGAGGTCAAGCAGGGGCAGAACGCCGGTGTCAATTTCTTCATGTTCACCGAAGTGCCGGTTGCGGGCCACATCGTCGGCTTCATTCTAGACGACACCGCCAACGAGTTCGATCCGAACGCACCTACCTTCGGCGAAAAACACGCGCCGCCACATGTTCCGGTGTCCATCCGCGACTGGACCGGGCGCGAGATTTCGCGCGTCTATTCCGACCAGTGGGGGACCTATAACGCGCTGGCACCTTCGAGCTATTCGGTGAATTTGCCGTTCCCGTCCGGTGTGTCGCCCAACATGCTGACCACCTGCATGAACCATCCGGGGCCGATCGAGGATACCCGTGTCGGTTCACCGACGTTCGGGCAGATGATCATCGATCCTTACTTCGACCGGCAGTACAGCCAGTTCTGCTACACCTTCCAGTACCTGCCGGGCAAGACCACCTATCTGGACACGCCGGTGCTGCCAGTGGCGGCGTTCGCCGGTGCGGGACAGTTCCCGCTGGATTGCGAATACCCCAACGGCACGCCGGTGATCTACTCGGTTGAAGGCAAGACAGCCAGTGGCGCCAGCCAGAGCGGCCCGTATGTGCCGAGGCCGCCGACATCCTGCACTGCAACAAGCACCGGCAGCTGCCCGACGTTGACACTGGTCGCGGCTGGCATGGTGGACGTGACGAACCCGGCGTATGACGGCACCTCGGCAACCGCCCCGACTATCCCGCGCAACTTTGGCTTTGGCGCGAACACGGGCGTGGTGAGGTTCGCTGGCAAGACCCTGCCCATCAAGAGCTGGAGTGACGGCATTGTCGAGGCGTATGTTCCCTATGCGGTCACGACCAGCGCCTCTACCATCGGGCAACTGGAACTCACCAGTGCCAGCGGTCATGCCACCAAGATGGGCGTTAACGTCACGATTGGCAAGGCGGCTGGCATGACAGTCAGAACGGTTGCGCCTGGAACGAAGATCCAGACTCAAATCGATGCAGCCTTCCCGGGTGACCTGATTCTGGTGCCGCCGGGAATCTACGACGAAGTGGTCATCATGAACAAGAAGGTGAGCCTGCAGGGCTGGGGTGCGCCCGCCACAATGATCAATGCGGCCAAATTTCCGGCCGAGAAGACGCAAGCCTGGCGCGACAAGATCAATCTGCTGCTCGCCGCCAACGCCTTCGATCTGTTGCCTGGACAGGAAGCCGGTTTTAATGGGCCCAATAACGAACCCTTGTTGTTCGGTGCGGAAGAGGCGCCAGGCATCCTGGTCGTCGCCAGGGCAAGCGGGGCGCAGGCGTTCAATAACACCCGCAACGCGCGTATCGACGGCTTCACCATTACCGGTGCGGAAAACGGCGGCGGCATATTCGTCAACGGTTACGCCCGCTTCCTGGAGATCAGCAACAACAAGCTCATCAGCAACTACGGCAACTATGGGGGGGGCATCCGGGTCGGACATCCCAACCTGATCGACCCCACCGTCGTCGCCGCCGACGACAACCTGGACGGCGGGTATGTGAACGCCCAGAACAACAACGTTCGCATCCACCACAACCACATCACCCAGAACGGTGGGGGAGGGGAAACCGGCGGTGGCGTGTCGCTGTGTACGGGCAGCGATAATTATCAGGTCACAAGCAACTACATTTGTGGCAACCATTCCATGGGCAACGGTGCCGGCATTGGTCACCTGGGCCGCAGCAACAACGGCCTGATTGCCAGCAACACCGTCATCTTCAACCAGTCGTTCAACCAGGGGCTGGGCGTGTCCGGCGGCGGCATCTTCGTCGGTGGGCAGGCTACTTTGGCCCCGGTGGCAACAACAGGGCTCTCGCCCGGTAGCGGGAACGTGACGGTGTCGGCCAACCTGATTCAGGGCAACCTGGCTGGGGCAGGGGATGGCGGTGGCATCCGTGCCGAGTTCGTCAACGGGCTCGATGTCCTGCGGACGCCCGGCAACCCGGCCCTCTGGTATCAGCTGAACGTGGCGAACAACATGGTGGTTGACAACATCGCCGGCATGGCGGGCGGCGGCATCTCGCTGCAGGACGTGGTCAAGTCAGCGATCGTCAATAACACCATCGCCAATAACGACAGCACGGCGACGGCAGGGGCGGCATTTGCGGCCAACAGCCCGAACCAGTCGACAGCGCAACCGGCAGGCATCGTTTCGCGCGCCCACAGCACGCTGCTCTACAGCACGATCGGGGCAGGCTCTGGCTACAAGATCGAGTACGCCAACCCAACGCTGGCGAACAACATCGTCTGGCACAACCGCTCGTTCTACTGGGTCATCAACGAAGCCGATCCGGCCGATTTCGGCCTGTGGCCCGACGTCAGAACCAATTGCACGAGCACCCGTTGTGGGCCTCCCGTGTATCGGGATCTGGCCGTGCTGGGGACGTCGAACCCGGCACACCAGCTGAACCCACGCTACAGCCTGCTGACCGACCTGACGGGTTATGGCGGCGCCAACAACATCACGGGTGATCCACGGTTCGTCTGGGAGTACATCAACGGCGATCAGGGCCAGACCATTCAGCAGGTTGAGCTGACCACCAGCATCGCAACAGCGCCAGCTTTCGATGAGGGGGGCAACTTCATCGACGTACGCTTTGGGCCGCTCACCCCCACCGGGGATTACCACCTCAAGGTGGGTTCGCCGGCGCTGGCCAAGGGAACGCTGCTGCCCGAGGTGGCCCCTTTGATCGACTACGACTACGACGGTCAGCGGCGGTCGATACCCACCAATTCGCTGCCCGACATGGGTGCGGATGAACGCAAGTAACCGCTGAAGAGACAATCCGCCGGGCTTGCCCGGTGGATATGGAAACCAGAAGGAGAATCATCATGATTTCAAGCGACCTTCGGAAACGTTTGCTGCCTGTCGCGCTGGCTGCATGCGGGCTGCTGGCAGGCCAGGCTGGCGCCGCGGTATACGTGCAGTGCCCGGGCGACACCAATGGCGATGGCATTCCCGAGACGCCCACGCCCGGTGTCGTGTGCAAGCACCTCGCGGCCGGCGACGGCTTTTCAACCATGGCAGACGGCAAGGTGTTGTATGGCTTCGGCTTTTCCGACATCACCGGCGAGCTGCCGGCAGACGCCATCAGCAAAGGGCTGCTGGCCGCCAACTTTGCCGCACCGACCATCGAACTGAAGGAGGGTGAGCAGTTTTACCTCACGCTCACCAATGTCGGCATGGTCGTCCGCCCCGACCTGTTCGACCCGCACACCGTGCACTTTCACGGCTTCCCCAACCAGGCGCCGGTGTTCGACGGCATGCCGGAAGGCTCGTTCGGCATCAACATGGGGTCGAGCGTGACCTACTTCTACAACATCACCGAGCCGGGCACCTACATCTACCACTGCCACATGGAAGCCACCGAACACATGCAGATGGGCATGCTCGGCCAGATCTACGTGCGCCCGGCGCAGGACGGCACGACCAAGACCTACAACGGCAAGACCTACAACAAGTTCGTCTACAACGATGGGGATGGCTCCACCGGATACGACCGGGCCTACCCGATCCAGCTGGGTTCGATGGACCACAATTTCCACGACGCCAGCGAGACGGTGCAGCCGCTGCCGTTTGCCGAGATGAAGGATACCTATGCCATGCTCAATGGCCGCGGCTATCCCGATACCGTCAATCCCAGTTCCTTGCCAACACCGACGGTCGACGGCGCGAGCGTCAACAACGACAACGAGTCGCAGAAGATCAGCGCGCTGATTACGGCAAGCGCGGGGGAGAAAATCCTGCTGCGGCTGTCCAATCTCAACGTCACCAATTACTACACGGTCACCACGCTCGGTTTGCCGATGCGCGTGGTGGGCGGCGGTGCGCACATCGCGCGCGGCCCGGGTGGCAAGGATCTGTATTTCGACACAAGTTCGGTGACCCTGGGCGGCGGTGAGACGATGGACGTCATCGTCGATACGGCTGGCGTGGCGCCCGGGACCTATTTTCTTTACACCACCAATCTCAATTTCCTGAGCAACAACGACCAGGATTTCGGCGGAATGATGACCGAAATCCGGGTCCAGTAGCCGGGCCGAACTTGAGCGAAGCAAAAGGAGAGGCGACATGAAACAGACCATTTTCCCGCTCACCCGATGGCTCGCCGCCGTCATGGCCATGCTGCTGTTCGCAGGTGGATGTCCGGCGTGGGCGGGCATCGACGGCATCACCGGACCGGTATTCAATCTCACCGCCAAAGCGGATTACATCAGCACCGGCGATGGCGACAACATTTATAACTGGGGCTACGCCAATGGTGCCGGCTTCATGCAGTATCCGGGACCAACCTTGATCGTGAACCAGGGCGACACCGTCACGATCCATCTCAGGAACACCCTGCCGGTCCCGGTTTCCATCGTTTTCCCCGGACAGCAGGGCGTGACTACCACGGGCGGCAGCCCGGGGCTGCTGACGGCCGAGGCACCCGCCGACAATGGCGCCACGGTGGTGAGCTATACCTTCACAGCCAGCCACGCCGGCACCTATCACTATCACAGTGGCACTCAGCCCGCGCTGCAGGCAGAGATGGGGCTGGTGGGCGCGCTGATCGTGCGCCCGGCCAATGTGGCCGATCCGCTGCATCAGGCCTACGCCCACCCGGGCACCGCGTTTTCCCGCGAGCACCTGTTCATGCTCACCGAGGTCGACCCGAAGATTCACCAGCAGGTCGAGGCGCTGGTAGCAGCAGGGCTGCCGGTCAACGTCGACACCAGCGTGTACAAGCCGGTACTGTGGTTCATCAACGGCCGCAATGCGCCGGACACCATGCTGGATGCCGGGGTGCCCTGGTTGCCCACCCAGCCCTACAACAGCATGCCGCGCATGCATCCGGGCGAGAAGCTGTTGATGCGCGTGATCGGTGGCGGACGCGACCTGCATCCGTTCCACACCCACGGCAACAACTTCTGGGTCATCGCGCGTGATGGTCGGGTATTGGAGAGCGCGCCCGGCGCGGGGCCTGATCTGGCCGTCTCGGATTTCACCCTGCGCACCGTGCCGGGCCAAACCTACGACGCCACCTTCGAGTGGACCGGCAAGGGCCTGGGCTGGGACGTCTATGGACACGCCCCGGGCGAACCGCTGCAACCGAACGAATACGCGCCGGATCACGGCAAGCCGATTCCGGTGGTGCTGCCCAATCTACAGGACCTCACCATTGGCCCGCATTACAGCGGCAGCCCCTATCTTGGCCGCTTCGGCACCCTGCCACCCGGGTCGGTTGTATTGAACGAGAACGCAGGCTACTTCCACATGTGGCACTCGCATAACGAGCGGGAGATCGTCAATAACGACATCTTCCCCGGCGGCATGATGACGATGCTGATCATCGAACCTGCCAACGTGACCATCCCGTAATCAAGGGGGAGATACGATCATGAAAACCAAGTTGCTACCCATCAGCCGGATGGCCCATGCGCTCGCACTGGCTGGACTTTTCGGCTTCCCCTCCGCGGCGTCCGCCATCGAGTACTGGCTGCGCGCTGAGCCGCTTACGGTGTCGATGCCGGGGGGGGCCAACGTACCGATGTGGGGTTACGCCAACTGCACGGATTCGACTTTCAGCAGTTGCACCGCAGCGACCGTGCCGGGGCCAGCGCTAACCGTTCCGGTGGGCGACGCTTCGCTGACCCTGCACTTGAAGAACGATCTGTCGGCCAACACCTCGATCGTGATTCCCGGGCAGATCACAAACATGGTTCCGGTCAAATTCACCGATTCCACCGGACGGGAGCGGGTGCGTTCATTTACCCATGAAACCCTGGCGGGCGGAGGCGTGGGCGATTACGGCTGGACCAATCTGAAACCCGGCACCTATCTTTATCACAGCGGCACGCACCCGCAGGTGCAGGTGCAAATGGGCTTGTATGGCGGCGTAAAAAAGGATTTCGCGGCCGGTGAGGCTTATTCTGGCGTGGCCTACAACAACGAGGTCACCCTGCTCTATAGCGAGATCGATCCGGCGCTGCATACGGCAGTCACTACAGACAACTATGGTCCAGGCACGGCCATGCCCAGCACCTTGAACTATCAGCCGAGGTATTTCCTGATCAACGGAAAACCCTTCCAGGCTGGCGATCCCGTACTGGCAAGCCTGACCGCCGGGCAGCCCACACTGCTGCGTTTTCTTAACGCCGGCCTGCAAACCCATGTGCCGGTGATCAATGGTCTCACCATGCGGCTTGTCGCCGAGGACGGCAATCCCTATCCCTGGCCGGCCAATCCTCGCGAGCAGTATTCGGTGTTGCTGCCTGCCGCCAAAACCATCGACGCGATCATCGTCCCGAAAGCGGTGGCGGGCGGTTCGCCTGCCCGTTATGCCATTTATGACCGCATGATGGGCCTCAGCACTGAGGGCGCGGCGAACGGCGGCATGCTTGCGTTTCTCGATGTGGGCAGCGGCGGCAACGCGCCCGAGTTCACCTCGTCTGCGGTCACCACGGCGACACAGGGTGTTCTTTACAACCCCACCCTGACTGCGACCGACGCCGATGGCGGCACGCTGAACTACTCGCTCGACGTCAGTCCTGTGGGAATGAACGTTGATGCCAGCAGTGGTCTGATTGCCTGGACGCCCTCCGCGAACCAGATCGGAAGTCAGGCGGTGACCGCACGGGTGACCGACCCGACCGGATTGTTCGCCACGCAGTCGTTCAGCATCACGGTGGCCAATGTCAATGATCCACCGCTGGCGCAGAACGATGGCTACAGCATGATCCAGGGCGGCACCCTGAATGTCAGTGCCCCTGGTGTGCTGGGCAATGACAGCGATCCGGATCCTGCTGATACGCTCACGGCGGTGAATTTCAGCGCAGCCTCGAACGGCACGCTGGCCGGCAATGCAAACGGCAGCTTTGTCTACACGCCGGCAAGCGCATTCAGCGGTGTGGCAAGCTTCAGCTATCGGGCGCAGGACAGCAGCACCGCCACCAGCAACGTCGCCACGGTTTCAATTACCGTCAATGCCAACAAGGCGCCGGTCGCGGTGGACGACACCTTCAGCGCGCCGGTTCGCAGGTCCACGCCACCGTATGTGCCGCAAATCTTGACGGTGTTGGCCAACGACAGCGACCCGGATACGGCGCTCGATCCGACCAACGTCATCAATCCGGCCACGGTGGTGATTTCGACTGCGCCCAACAAAGGGGGCAGCCTCATCGTCAATGCAAACGGCACGCTCACCTACACACCCAAGCTCAACTTCCGTGGCACCGAGGTGTTCAGGTATCGGGTGAGGGACAACCTGAATGCGCAATCTAACGCCGCCACGGTACGGGTGAACGTGCAGTGATGGAACCAGTCGGCCCCAAGGGGCCAGTAAACAGGCAAGTCTCTGCCTGGGCTGAACTGAGGTGTCGAGAGGGGGCAATATGAAACAGCATGATCTCTTGTCTGACAGGCATGGTCGCCAGCTTTCTGCGGGTTTCGGCGAAGTGTTGTGGGCGCTCTTGCTGGCTGCCGCGATTGTCATGGTGGTTGCCAGCGGCACTGCCGCTGCCGCTGAGGCGCCCGTCAAGCCGACACCGCGCAGCGAAATCGAGAACCAGCTGGGGATCAAAATCGTGGGTTTGCGACGCTCCTCGGCCGGTTACATGCTCGATTTCCGTTACCGCCTGCTCGATCCCGCCAAAGCGGCATCGCTGCTGGATCGCACGATCCGGCCCTATTTGCTGGACGAAGCCACCGGCGCGCAACTGGGCGTGCCCGATGCGCCCAAGGTCGGCCAGCTGCGCCCGACCTCGCGCAACAATGTCATCCCGGGGCGCAATTACTACATCCTGTTCGCCAATCCGGGCCGCTATCTGAAGGCGGGGAGCAAGGTCAGCCTGATTGCCGGGGATACCCGGATCAGCCAGCTCACGGTCGAGTAGCAGGAGGCATGAATCATGACCGCCCGCACACGCAGAAACGGACACCGAGTCGGCGTTCTGGCTGCGTTCGGCTGGCTGGCCTGCAGCGGCGCGCAGGCTGCGTCGATTGCGCCCGACCTGACAGCGGAATTGGCGGGCCGGGCGCCATACGAGGAAATTGCGGTGATCGTATCCTTGTCCGATAAGGTGAACCCCCGCCTTTTCAGGCAGGCAGACCGAAGCAAACGCGATACCCGGCTGGTCAGGGCGCTCAAGGAAAGAGCCGCCGCGGCCCAAGGCACGCATCGGGTTTTCCTGCAGAACAATGGCGGGCGG
>Ga0208375_1000769_pt1 | contig 41260 bp, 33 predicted proteins | sample RifOxyD1_FD_184038 | JGI IMG/M metagenome (GOLD analysis project Ga0208375, IMG submission 184038) | Soil microbial communities from Rifle, Colorado - Rifle Oxygen_injection D1 (SPAdes) | ecosystem: Environmental > Terrestrial > Deep subsurface > Rock core/Sediment | place: Rifle, Colorado... | reverse complement strand
CAAAATATTGCAAGGCAAGACGTTTTCAGCAGTGTCGCTGGCGCCATCGACCGGATGGCTGCCTGATTTTAAGCCGGATTTTTTGTCGCGTTTAGGCTAGAACTTCGATTTTTACCGGAGCAGCAGCAAACGCTTTATCACCAAGCTCAGGGATTTTTCTTTTACCGGTAGCTTTCGCAATATTTGCATAACGGATATAGGCCTTACCGCCCAACGCATCCCCGGTATCGTAAATCGCCTTATTCACGGTCATCTCGTTAAGCACTTCGGGCATCCCTCCAAAATGATCAGAATGAGGATGGGTCACAACAACGTAGTCAAGATTCTTGATCCCGTAGCAACGCTTCAACGTCGGAAGCACATCGGCTTTCCCGTGCCCCTTCTCACCGGCATCAATAAGCATAGTCACGCCAGCAGGAGTTCGGATAAAAGTACTATCACCCTGACCCACGGCAATCACATCAATAACCAGTTTAGATTTCCAATCTCCGGTCGGGCAGGAATGTTTAAGGGGTTCACCGGCATAAGCACAAGTTGAGAAGATTAACGCCAGCACAATCCATATGCTTCGGGTTCTCATCGTTCTTTCACTCCCATTAAATCTATTTTTCCACAGTCAATATTGAAAGAAACATTTCCCTCAATATTGAGAGACTTATTGTTCAGATATGACCACGCAAAGTTTTAAATCCGAAACCCACATTCGCCTTTACCAACTCGCTTCGAAACTAAAGGCCATATCGCACCTTCTATATTATCAACCTGAATCCCAAACTCCGCCACTCGAACGGGAAGAAATTCGGAAAGGAGCCTCAGCATTACTCGAAGATTGTTCCAGAGAACTCCGTCAACTAGCCGAAGAAGTAGAACGCCCATCCGATAAACAGTCCGATGAAACGGTCAATTTGACCGCCGATGAGGATTATCACGCAAAATGACGGTCGCCACCTTCTGTCAAAAGCAAAGTCGTCAAACAATAGAGGTAATGAACCTCAAAAATCAGCTTCGGGATTTACTCGAAGAAAGGGACATCACCGCTTCGCAGCTTTCAAGACAAACCGGAGTCCCAAAGCAAACCATCTCGAATTGGTTAGGAGGGGAACGTCCTCGGGATATCGGTCAGGTAAAAAAAGTAGCCGATTTTTTAGGCACAACCGTCGATCATCTTTGTTTCGGCTCAGGCTCACCGGAACACTCCCAAAGTTCGCAGTCTCTCGGAGCATTATTTGGTGACGAATGGTTAGCCGGAAAATTTGAGATCCGGCTCAGGAGGATTAAGGACTAATGGCAACTGACTCAGCAGAAAAGAAACAGGTTAGCTTACTTCTCGGCATCGGAATATTTTTAGTCCCGTTCATCTTCAGTTGGTTCACGCTCCAAAAGGGATTCAGCTTTCGAGCTAAAATAATTTCAATCGGATGGCTAATCGGATTTATCGTTCTCGGGATCATCGGTAATCACTTGCCCCAACCGATTCAGCAACAGTCTACAACGCCAACACCAACCGCCTCGACATATTTCAAACCCGGAGAACTAAAAACAGAAGCAGAAATAAAAAAAGAAGCAGAATCATTAGAAGAAACAACCAGAAAAACAAAACTCGAAACCTTCATCACCACACTTCGCAAGGTCGATCCCAAAGGAAACATTTTAATCAGTGCAAAGTATGGCGAACTACTTCGGGGTGAAGCAGTAATTACCGTCGGTGATCAATGGCATTATGACACCTACCAATTACGTCTTCAAATCGCACAGGACATAGAAAGTAGTTGGGCACACATTTACGGTGACAAAGCCAGAATCAAACTTCTCGACAAAAATGGCAATGAAGTCGGAGGAACGAAGATGCTCGGTGGTGTATGGGTTCAAAATAAATAATGTCACCCGTCATTCCTCATAGTTCATTAACTTTATGCTTCTTTTACGCAGCAACAAAGTCCAAGCCCTCTCAAGTTGATCTCCGATCAGATATTATTAGGACGACAATTCTCTACCTAAACAGGCAGCGAAGATTGATATCGAATTTCAGCCGATTTTTAAGGGTTTCTAACAGCAGGATTGCAAACAACATGTTTTCCTCAGGAAATATCTGAATTTTCGGATTCACAAGAGGTAGAAAAAGTTGAGCACTTAACGCAGAGTTCAGCACTTTTAATACGATTCCAAGATCATCAAGCCGCTAAAAACGCTACCCACCTCTCAAGCTCACATCTCCAAATACAACCTCTCGGCTTACAATCGTAAATACCGTCATAAAAATAGTTCTTGCATTAATTATTACTACGGTGTATCGTTGTTACCGCAGTTAAGGAGACCATACGATGACCGCAATAGAAATAAAGAAAGAACTATTGAAATACAAAATTGATCTCGGTAATGACCCGGCTCAAAAACTCAAGTTGCTTCGGCAGAAAAAACTTATCACCTCGCCAGAAATAAAAAATGAAGGCAGAGGACTAGGAAAAACCGCCAACTACTCACCTACAGTCATTCAGGAAATTAAATCTCTTGAGTCTCTTATCAAAGAAGGTTGGACAAATAAGAAAATATCACAAGAACTCACGCGCCTTAAAAATGACACTCTGATCGAAAAATACAAATGCCTTCAATCTCAACAACCAACTAGTGAGCATGTTTCAAGCTCTCTAGCATCATCAAACCCCGGCGAAGATTTTAGATACGTTGAACAACTTCATTCTTTAATCTTTGACAACAAAGAGAAGACCATCAGTGTTTATCCAAGAGGCAACATTGGTGTCCGTTATATCGGAACACCAGACAGCGCATTTGTCACCGAAGTATATGATTATCCATTTATGGATTTCATCTTTGCCTGCTATCGAGAAATTTGTAAAAAACTCAACCTCGACCTCAACAAAACCAATTTTGAATTTGAGATCGACCAAGACCCAGATCAGTCTTCGCCCGATGGAAAACGCCTTAGAACAATTATTCAGTTTTATGTATTTAACCAGAAAGGACAAATGATTTGGAAAGATGGTGAGGTGACATCACCGACATAGTTTTTCTAAAAAGTGGGAAGGTACGTCGAACTTGTGACCCGTCGCACCCTCCCGAAATGCACTCGGTTTTCTCCGTTAAGAGATCATATCGCGCCTTTCGGTTCGATACAGGCCGTTTTGCATTTTCAAAATATGACATGGTCGCAAAGAAGTAAAGAAGGATAGATATAATATGAATATCAAAATCATTTCCTCAATAAAAATGTACTTAGCTCAAGAGCTTTGTAGTTTGAAATATCGCATTGTTCCTTATTACCACCTCAATGAAAATGAAAAATGTTCCTGTGCCAACGATTCATGCAAATTTCCCGGTAACCATTCTATGCTGCCCATTAAAGATGAGGTGGTTAAATGTTTTACCAACGAAGGTGAGGTACGAAACTTCTGGAGTAAGCATCCAGAAGCAAATTTAGCGTTATTCATTGATGATAAACCAGTATTGGTATCACCAGATCATATTGATGAAATTCTTGCTTCACTCAATCCTTACGATAGACCTTCTACTATTAAGGACAATAATAATATCAATTCTTACACAGATAGAGTTGATCCTTTAGATAAGCCAGATAAAGCAAAAACAGTCATAGCTGAGAAGATAGATACAATATGTTAGACAAGATCGCCTTAAATACCAAACTCAAGGTTAATCAGAATCTCATCGACGATCTCTTTTCTAAAAAGATTCTCCGCTACAACCCATATAAAGATGGATTTTCCCGTCAGTATTATTTCGGCAATAAACCGGAAAAGTCGCCCTACTTTATTTCTTCGGGCCGCTCAACCCGCTTTAATATGTCAGGCGTCCAAACCCGGCTAGAGGTCAACCCCAAACATTTTTCTTCTTATCAGAATCTCATCAACTTTCTTCAGCAGGCTCTCCTACATTATGACCCTCATCAGCTACTTCTTACTCGTCTCGACTTTAAGGCAGACGTTCCGATTCCATTCTCTTCCGTTCTTCAGCAGGCTTATCGTCCGGGAGTTCATTCCTTCATAGGATTCTTTTCAGAAAAAGGGGTTATCTCCGAACTCGTCCTCGGTATCAATCCGAAAGCTAAAATCTACGACGCTCTCGAAAGGCACGGTCAGGCTTATTCCCAAAGGCCGTTAGCCGCTCCCCAGGCAGCTTCAAATCCTCCTCTTCAGGGGTTAACCAGATTCGAGGTTTCACTTATCCCTAAAGGCTCAATACGGCTTCCTATCGCCTCATTCGCCGAACTCCCCGATTTGCTTAATTTTAATCCGTTCACTTTTTACAAATTCGCAAAGGTTAGAGTTCCCGCAGCAAATCTCTCAAACTCAGACCACATCAAAGCCGATCATCTTCTTCGTATCGCCAGGGATTCAAAGTTTGGAGGAATGCAAATGGCCAAAAGTTACGCTCGCCATCATTTTTCCAAACGCCGCCAAAAAGATTTCGATCAATTCTTTGAGATCGTTTCACCGCCGAATCTTTTCGGCATTTATCAAGCCGATCTCCGCACATTTCTTTCATCAGATTCTTATCAACCACAAAACATAGGAGGTATTTTTACATGACTTCAGAAAACTCGATTCCCGAAATCACTTCGTCAACCCCAGAGCTAAATGACTCGAAAGACTCGATTCCTATAGCCTCAGATACGGAGACTTTAGCAAACGATTCATTTCAACGGTTAATTGAGCTACTTTCCCGTTCGGACTTACAGCCAAACGAAATCTTTAACGAGGGAACAATTAAGGATCTCGCCTATATCAAGAATCTTGATTCAACAAAGTGGGGAGAGCTACATCATCGGCTAAAAAGTAGGGGTTTTTCTACAAAAAACATCCTCAACGCAATAGAAGAATCACTTTTCAAAGATGATCCATCAGACGATGACACATATTTCATGGAAAATGGTCGAATGTTTTGGCGTAGAATCACCGCAGATGGTATCACTCATATTGAACTTTGTAATTTTATCGCCGCAATCACCACAGAAATTATTCACGACGACGGAAGCGACAAGAAAACCATTTTTTATGAGATCTCCGGCACACTTTCGTCAGGAGAAAAACTTCCACCAGCGCAAGTCTCCGCCGAATCTTTTCAATCCTTAAAATGGGTCAATGAATTTTGGGGCGCCGCCGCCTGTATCAATGCAGGTTCAAGTATCAAAGATCATCTTCGAGCAGCTATTCAGCTATTATCAACCGATATAAAATATAAGACGATCTATACGCATTTAGGTTGGAGGCAAATTGATGGACTATGGAATTATCTCCACGCTCAGGGAGCCATCAATCTCGATGGTCTCGCCACGGATATTTTAGTTCAACCCGGAGATCAGCGTCAGATCAATTACGCTTTACCAACTCCTTTAGCAGAAAAAGAGATCAAACCAGCCATTTTACAAGTCCTCGATTTCTTAAAGGCAGGTCCAGCACAACTTACTTATCCAATATTCTCAGCAGTTTTTTCAGCACCTCTACATCATATTCTCAAACATGACTTCTCACTTTTTCTTCAAGGACCATCAGGAGCCTTTAAGTCAGAAATTTCAGCAATCGCTCAATCATTTTTTGGTAAAGATTTCAACCGATACACCTTACCGGGAGGATGGCATTCAACCGGCAACGCTCTCGAACGTCAGGCATTCCTCGCCAAAGATACTCTATTTGTTGTTGATGATTTTTCTCCTCAGGGCAGCCCAACCGATCGTCAGCGACTTCATAAGGAGGCCGATCGGCTTCTTAGGGGATGTGGTAACCAACAAGGCCGTAGTCGTTTAAAAAGTAACGCCACACTTCAACAAACCTTTCATTCTCGTAGTCTCATTCTTTCAAGTGGTGAGGATGTGCCTGATGGTCACAGTCTCAGAGCCAGAATGCTTATTCTCGATATCGCGCCAAACGACATCAGCTCAAACGCTTTAAGACAACTGCAACAGTATTCAGCCGGAGGAATCTATTGCCAGGTAATGAGTTCCTATATCCAATGGCTATCTTCCCGATTCAACGAACTCAGCTCGTCTCTTCAAGATAAGAAATTACAATTCCGTCAGAAAGCATTTCAAACTATAACCCATCGTCGAACACCGGACATAATCGCTAATTTAATGATCGGGGCCGAGCTATTTCTAGATTTTTCCACTTCAATAAACGCTATCACTGCCGAAGAATCTGAATCTCACTATTCGCAATTTTGGAGTGTTCTTGGCGAAGTTTCTCAAAACCAAAAAGACTATCAGACTCACGAAGATCCCGCTAACAGATTCATCTATTTTTTAAAGACCGCCATAAAATCAGGCTATGCTCACATCGCCGAATATCACAACGATGTCCCGCCCAAGCCAGAAGAAATATGGGGTTGGTACAAAACAACAATCGGTACTTATAAAGGGAATGGTGACAAGATCGGTTGGGTTGATGCGGATGTCAATGAACTCATCTTAAATCACCATCTCGCCTACAAAATCGCCGAGAAGGTAGCACATGACCAGAATAGCCTCGTCGGACTTTCGGCAAAAACTTTATGGAAACGCCTCGCTCAAAAAGGCTTTCTATCAATAGATCCTAATAAACCACGGAACTTGAACCGCCGCACACCAGAAAAAGGAGTTGATCGGACCTACTATCTCGTTCTCAAATCAGCCGATCAGTTTCACACAGACGCCACACCAATAGATATCGACGACTCGATTACCTCGAAAAATATATCTGTCCCACGTAAAGGTGTAAGACGCATCGTCAAGCCGAATGTTGTTGTAGCATCGAAACCCACTACTTTGTCAGCACTCACGGAATCGGGCTTATGGAAGAGTTGATTTTTTTAAAACGAAAAGAAGCCATACGGCTAATGTATTATGTAGAAGGCTATAACTTCTACGATTCCGAACCTAGCTTTGGGAAGATAGATGAAGATATCCAGCGTACACAGCTATTTCACGCAGAGGAACGCTCTTTTTTAAAATTAGACATAAAAGGAAACCGTAAAAAACCTCACAAGAAATTGAGGCTCAAGAAAATTGACTACAAAGTTTACTACATTTCACCGCCCGATCTCGTCAATCTCATCATCTTAGCATCAGAAAATTACGGGGCACCATATTGTCCATTTCACGAAAACGAAAAGCAACGGATTCATTTCTTGTATCGCAACCTCGGCAACAAAAACCAGATTCCCGATTACCTCCGCATTATAAAGGATATAGCCTCCGAAGAAGGACTTCAGTATGACTCATAATCCTAACCCGCCGATATCGCTTTCATTTAATACACAAATTCTATGTGGGATTTCCCAGACAATCACGCTCAATTTTCATATATTCGTAAATAACATCAACCCAAGCCACTCAGGAGGCATTACGAATATGAACGTCACACAGGATAAAAAACAGGAGCAGGACAAATTCAAGAACTCAAAAGTCAAAGAAGTTATGGAGCTTCTTCAAAAGCATAAAAACGGTTTAACCGCCAAGGAAATAGGAGACGCCATCAAGGTCAAAGACACTCGCCTCGTCAGGGAAATCACCAGAGCAGCAATAGAGGAAGCAGCTAAAACCTCAACGCTCGAAGGAAAAGCAGAACGCATCTCAGGCAAAGCTATTAAACGTTATTTCATCACAAAAAATTCTAAGGGCACGATCACCAGCGTTACAATGGCAGATGACTTCGGTCATGAGGTACCAAAGAAAAAATGAAATTCCCAGAACAGCACGAACTCGAAAACAACGTCATCCAGAAGTTACTCAGCGGCCCGGATCGTCGCTCCCTTCAAGGACGAAGGGACTACGCCGTAATCCGCTTACTTCTCGAAACCGGAGTTAGGATCTCAGAACTCGCCGGTCTTTACGGTCGGCACCTTATACAAAACGAAACTCAGTTTTCAATTCAGGTGAAGACCTTAAAACAACGAAAGATTAAAAATCAGGCCGACCACAAAGAAAAGGAATTCATCAGGGAAATACCGCTCAAACCAGAACTCGTCGAGGCTCTTTCGAACTATTGGCAACTCGAATATGGTTCTACCTTTCCACCAGAGGACGCACCGTTCTTCAAGATCCAGCCCACCGGAATAGCTCAAGCCGGTCCTATCACGTTAAAGGCAATCAGGGGCATCATCCAGAAATACAAAATAGAAGTTGGCATTCAGGCAAGGATCACGGCTCATACCTTCCGGCACACATTTCTAAGCAGGATCGCAAGACTTCGGGATGTCGAAACAGCAAGACAACTCGCCGGCCACGTTTCCATAAATTCAACGCAGCATTATCTTCACTCAACGCCAAAACGTAAAAGAGACGCTATCGGGGAGTTGGATTATGGAATTTAAGGCAGGTAAACAAATATACAAAAAGTTACCCGGAGATTGCATTCGCTTACGGCAAATCAGCTACTTAGCCGATCTCATCAGGGATCAACTCGGCCTCAAAAACCAATACGATCTTCAGGTAACAAAATATAAACGGAGTACCTTATGCAAAGGGGCAGAATCTTAGAAGTCAAACCGGTCATCGCCACTTCAGATGATTTATTCGACAGTCAGTGGGTCCTTTATAAAGGACACAGCATTTGGGTCTCCGTTCCTCAGGCAGCAAAAGAATGTGGACTTTCAACGCTCACGATCTATGAATGGATTCGCTCGGAACCCGAATTTCCTTACAGGAACGTCGGGGTCAAATCAAAATATCAAGTTGATAAGATCGCTCTCAGAGTATGGATTCAGGAACGTACCGATAAGGAAAAGAAACGAAAGTTCAAGATCCCAAGCGGCCTCGATCTTCTTTCCAGGAGCAAAAGATAAATGGAGTCACGCGTTCGTATCCATAAATGTAAAAAAGGTGGTTTCAGACTCGATTATCGGGACCCTCAAACCTGTCAACGGCATCGGCCATTCGTTCGCACCAAGGCCGAAGCCGAAGATCTCAGGGATAAAATCATAATTCAACTCAGCCACGGAACATTAGCCTCTACGCAGAAAAGGTTGGTCGCTCATTTGATGGAGTTTCACCTTCAGCGAAACCCAACTTCTCGGGTTTTAGGTAACCAGCGCCGATTCGTTTCATTTTGTGATTACTTTGGTTCAATGGACATTTCAGAGATCAATAAGCATGAACTTCAAAAATGGTTTACAAAGATCATGCAGGAAGAAAATTTAAGCGAACGTACTTGTAATCGAGCAAAGGCTCAGTTGTCACACTTTTTTAAGTGGTGTATCGAAGAAGGATTTATCAGGGATACCCCACTTAAATTGGTTCACTTCAGCGAAAACGTACCAGTAAGACGGCCCAACCCGACACTTACCACCGACGAAATAAAAGACATTCTCGACAAAGCTAAAACATTTGAAGATGGTAAGTTGTTCTCATATCTCTATACGCTCGCCCATACCGGGGCACGACGTTGTGAGGTCTTAAATCTTAAATGGAGTGATATTGACTTCGCTCTGGGCTTTATTCAATTCCGCGAAACCAAAAATGGTGAAGACCGTAGTATCAGGATCAGTAAGCCTTTACAGGAATTCCTTAAAACGCTCCCACGACACTCGCTATGGCTTTTTACGAATGACGCTAATGAACACCTACCGGTGAATACATTAGTAGGCATTATTAAACGTTTTAAGGCCGAATATCACTTCGATAAAAATTGGACGCTTCACAGCTTCAGACATTCGTTCGCCTACGGCTTCAAAAGAAAAGGTGGTCATATTTATGAGCTTCAAGCAATCCTCGGTCATAAGACCGCTCAATTAACAACGGATCTATACGGCAGGATTCAAGCCGCCGATATTGAGATGCCTTCACCTTTTGATTTTTAATCACCTACCCCCGCCGGTGTCTTTTGATCCAGATTTTAGTTTTATTCAGGGATTCTTCCTTCCCTCGAAACAAATTTTAGAGATTTTTGTATAAGGGGGTTTTCAGAATACTTCACAACAACTATTTGGCCAAATCTGGCCACGCAAAGAATCCGCTCGGCAACGGCTCTGCCGCCCCTGCCTCACGATGCCATCTAACTGTTTGTAATTATTTCGAATTTTGGTGGCTCCTCCGAGAATCGAACTCGGACATCCTTACGAATACACGATTTTGAGTCGTGCGCGTCTACCAATTCCGCCAAGGAGCCATATGCAAGCATGGCGCGTATGAACAAATTATCCGGCCGTCCAATCCCAGTCAAGCAATCTGAGTAAGCCATCCGCACCAAGCGTGTAATCCGCACCCAGCGGAAGCGCCATCATGCCGGAGCCGTGCCCGGTTTTGAGACCGTAAGCGACCGGAATGCCGAGCTGGGATGCCAGCGACCCGAAGATCTCCTTGAGGCCCGCAAGCTGCTGGATCTTCGCCCGGAGCGGTTTCGGCTTCTCGCAGCTCCCGGACACCACCGGCGCATGCGGAACAACGTCATCACACCCCTCGAACGTACCAAGCACGATCGCCTTCGCCCCATCGAGAATCCCGACGCCGGCAAGCTGCCGCGCCATCCGGTCAATCTTGTAAAGCCGCTCGCCAACATCTTCGATGAACAGGATCTTGCTGTGCGCGGTCACGGCAAAGCGCGTGCCGGCCATCGACGCGAGTACCGACAGATTGCCGCCCACGAGCCGCGCGCTGACCGCATGCGACGGACGCTTGGTAATGAACTCGACCTTGCGCGGGGCAAACGCCTGCCCGCCCTGGCGGATGAGCCCAAGCATCACGGCCCATTCCTGCGCGGTCATTTTCCCGAAATCGCCGATGCCGGGCATCGGCGCATGAAGCGAACACCAGCCCCAGCGGTTGCGGACATATTCCAAAAGCGCGATGGCATCCGAATAACCGACAAGCAGCTTGCGGGGAGGCACCCCGCTTCCGGCCGTAAGCCGGTCAAGAAGAGGAAGAATTCTGGCCGCACCATACCCGCCGCGCGCGCACCAGAGGATGTTGATGTCGCCGGCAAACGCATATTCGAAAAACGCCTCGGCGCGGACCTCGTCATCGCCGGCAAAAAAGAAATGCCGCTTCGTGCACTGCGGATGGACCCTGACATCAAATCCGCTTTGTTTCATCCGCTGTATGCCCGCACCGAAAATCGCGGCAGGCACCGGCGATGAGGGCGCGACAAATCCTACGGTCAACGGAAGGGGGTTCGATGGTTTCTGCTTCTTGTCGTGATTATTTGCCGCCATTTTCATATCCTCAGGATAAGAACATCCAGTGAAAGCAAACAGCCCACCACTACGGACCAGCAGAAGGTCACGCAAAGAAAAAGCCAGCCCCCGGCCTTCATGAAAGAGCGCATCCGCTCGGAGCCAGCCGGGAACATCATTGCCGGCTGGGCAAGCAGGATGGAGGTAACCACGATGAGTCCAAGCTGGATCAAAACCGCATAAACAAGATTACGGGACATTTTTCTGCATTCCTTCCGAAATTTCAAAGTCTTGTTCCGGTCGCACTAAAGAACCAGCCGGAACAAAATCGTACCGGGATACCTATAAAAGATACCCCAGAGCCAACGTGCTGGCAAACGCCTGGCGCCGGAGCGGTACGGTTTTTGCTCTGGCAGCCCCGGCAAAGGAGAACAAAACCATGTGGCAATTCAAAATCAGCGACCCATCGGGCGAAACCAGAACCATCCTTATCAAGGGAGCGAACATGAAAATCGGAAATCATCCAGAGTCTACGGTCATGCTCCGTGACCCGACGGCGCCGCCGCACGCGGCTACAATCACGGCAAGGCCTCAGGCCGCCCCGGGCACCTCGCCTTTCTGGATCGAAGTGCCGGACGGCAGCAAAAAACCAGTGCGGATCGGCGACATTGAGTGCATGACCGCCCACCTTCCGGAAGATGTCCCTCTCAGAATCAGCGAAAGCATTCTCACGCTTGAAAAAACCGCTCAGGAAAAAAGCCTTCCCCCGATGTCGCGCACCAAGCGCGCCTGGCTCACCTGCTCCGAAAGCGGCACAAAAATGCTCTGGCTGGCAAGAAAGGCGGCCCCGACCCCCCTTTCAATCTTCATCAGCGGTGAAACCGGCACCGGCAAGGAAGTGATCGCCGAACTCATCCACTCCTGGAGCGAACGCGCCGCCGGCCCCTTCATCCCGATCAACTGCGGTGCGCTGCCGCTCAGCCTTGCCGAAAGTGAGTTGTTTGGCCACACCAAGGGCGCTTTTACGGGGGCTGCCGCATCAAGATCAGGAGCACTGATGCAAGCGCATATGGGCACGCTGTTTCTGGACGAGGTGGGTGACCTCCCGCATGACATCCAGATCAAACTCCTCAGGTTTCTCGAAAACGGTGAGATACGCCCCGTCGGAGCCGACCGCGCCGCACATGCCAACGTGAGACTTCTCTGCGCCACCCACAAGCCTCTAATGGAGCTTGTTGAACAGGGACACTTCCGCCGCGATTTGTATTATCGTATAGCATCAATCACGATTGACATACCGCCGCTCAGGACAAGACCGGATGACGTCCGCATGCTGGCAACCGGTTTTGCGGCACAGCTTGGAAAGAAACTGTCACCAAAAGCCGTGCTCCGGCTGCAGGCCCACGCCTGGCCCGGAAACGTGCGCGAACTCAGACACGCCATTGAACGGGCCGCCGGAATCGCGGGACCCCTGACCAGCCTTCTGGCGGAGGACGAATTCGCATTTTTGCTCACCAGCAGAAACCTTCTTGCGGCGCCGGCCCTTGAACTTGGTCCAGCCGCCCTCTCGCTCAAGGAAATGGAACGCCTGCTCCTCGTAAAAGCACTCAGGATTTCGCGCGGCAACCGCACCAATGCATCAAAAATCCTCGGCATCGCGCGCAGCACGCTGTTCGTGAAAATAAAAAAACACCGCATCAAGGGTCCGTGCAACAGGGAAATCGAGGCAATGGTGGCGTAACCCACGCACAAGGCCGCGGCTTATCCGACAATGAATTTTGTGACGTAGATATTGACGATTTTGCCTTTGTTCATCCAGGCGTTGATCCTCTCGGCAAGGGCTTTCTTGAGCCGTTTCTTGCCGTCAATCGTCATGAGATCATCGCGGTCAAGCGCCGTCAGGACATTGGTCACCTGGTTTCGTGCCTGTGCAAGATTTTCAGTCAGAAACACGCATGTTTCCCTCGTATCGCACTCGATCACAAATTCGACATGGGCAAGATTCACGGTTCCGCGCACCTTGCGCGTCTTGTCGTCACGCTTCAGTTCGATCAAAAATTCGCCAAGATTCATTGTGGTGTTGCGCCGGCGGGTCTCTTCGGCCTGCTTGCCGAAAAACTCCCCGATATGCTCGATGCCGGTGCCACCCTTGCCGCTCATGGCTTTTTCGCTCAGATACTGCATGTAACGATTCCAGCCCGAATAAAGCAGTGCCAATATTCCAATACACGAAGCTATGAAAAGAAAAGACATGCGGCGCGTGCTTTTGTCCCTGGAAAAAACCCCGAGCACCACGGCACCGATGCTGTCCCAGGCATTGCCAAGGGCCCGTTCGACAGAAACAAAAAACGGCGCGGCCTTGGTCTCTTCGGCCGTGTCATGGCTGCCTTTTTTGAATAATCCGGTCAGTTTTGAAAAAAAGCCCGCATCCTTGTTTTCGGATGCGACATCGGCCTTGGTTTCTTCGACCTTGGCCGGATCAGCCGCAGGAGTGCCGGTTTTTGATTCTTCCACCATATGTAAAGAGTAACCCCGCATTTAGATTCAGGCAATTCACATCCCGAACCTTTTGTCCGATGCGCCAAAAACCGCCTAAAGCACCGCCTAAAGCACTGCGGCAAAATTGCCGATAAATATATGACAGGCAAGGAGGCCGAACCATGAAATCCATACAGATTACCGTACTGATTGCATTGACCATGATGTTCTTGGGCGGCTGCGCGCTATTGAACAGACACGACGACTGGGACATGATGGAAAACAACCGCCAGCCCTCCTCTGAAGAAATCGAAATGCATTCAAAGCGCATCCGGTCCGCAATCGAATACAGGGACCTTGTCCCGGGAATGAGCATGCACGAAGTCAGGGCGGCCTGGGGCGATCCTGCCGATGTTGAAACCGCCGGCTACAACGATTCCGGAAACCAGAAATGGGTTTACTATACGGGGTTTTCAAGTCCATGGAGCACGAGCCCCGTGAAAATCGTTTACTTTGAATCCGGACAGGTTGCCGGCTGGGAAACCGTGCAAAAATAATCTCATATTCCCGCTTCAATTCCGGGCCCCTCACGTGCTAGTTTCCAATGCATGGAAGCCTATCTGGAGTTCGAAAAACCGATTGTGAGTCTTGAAAAAAAACTTCAGGACCTGAAAGCGCTGGCCAAGTGCGATGGCGCGGGCATCGGAGATGAAATCGACTCCATCACCGGCCGCATTGATTTGATGATAGATGAGATATTTTCAGGCCTCACGCCATGGCAAAAAGTGCAACTGTCGCGGCATCCTTCAAGGCCGTATTCAAAGGACTATATCGACGCGCTCTTTCCTTCTTTTCTTGAGCTGCACGGCGACCGCAATTTTGCGGACGACCATGCCATAATAGGCGGCACCGCGCTCTGGCCGCCCGCCCTGCCGGCCGAAACGGCAAACCCGGACGAACAGTCACGCAACCCCACGCCTCCCCTTTCAATCAGGCCCGCTCCGGGCCAAACGTGCGTTATGCTCATCTGCCAGCACAAAGGCCGGGGAACCAAACAGAAAATGGAACACAACTTCGGCATGTCGCGGCCGGAGGGTTATCGCAAGGCGATGCGTCTGATGGATCTGGCCGAAAGATTCAAAATACCCGTAATCACGCTGATAGATACGCCGGGCGCGTACCCCGGACCCGACGCCGAAGAACACGGACAGGCACAGGCCATTGCCGAGAGCATCGCGCGCATGGCGGCGCTGAGGGTGCCCTCGGCAGCGGTGGTTATCGGCGAAGGCGGTTCCGGAGGCGCGCTTGCAATCGGCGTGGCCGACAGGGTGCTGATGCAGGAATATGCAATTTATTCGGTGATCTCGCCCGAGAGCTGCGCTTCGATATTATGGAGCGATTCGAGCCTCGGCGAGCGCGCCAGTGAAAAGCTGAAGCTCTTCGCCAATGATCTTCTGCGCATGGAAATAATCGACCGGATCATTCCGGAGCCCAAGGGCGGCGCACACAGGGACTGGCACCGGGCATTCCGGCTTTTGCGCACGGAACTGATGAAGGAGTTCGGCCCTCTTGTGGCAACCGGACAGGGCCGCATCGGGAAAATTCTGGAAGATAGAATGGCCAAATTCAGGCGCATGGGGTCTTTTGCCCTTGCCAGCACGGAGACCGGGAGATGAGTAAAAAACTTCAATCGATGACAGGATTCAGCACGATCGAGGGTGAAGTCGCGGGACAGTGGGTCCGGCTTGAGATAAAATCACTCAATCACAGGTATCTTGACCTGAAGGTGCGGACCCCGAGGGAATTTTCCACGGCCGAAATGCAGATCCGCTCGGCCGTGCAGGCCGGGATCACCCGCGGCTCGGTTGATTTCAAGATCGACCGCATCCGCGAGAGCGATTCCACCCCGCCCCCCATACAGGCAAACATCTCGCTGGCCGCGCATTATTATGAATCCCTCAAGTCGATCCAGCAGGCGCTCGGGCTCTCTGATCCCATCAGGACTTCCGATATCGCCGCTTTTCCGGACGTGATTTCGTGCACTCCCGACGAAACCGCCCCGGAGGACGTCTGGCCCATGCTCGAACCGCTCGTAACAAAAGCACTCGACAAACTGGTTGAAGCCCGCGAGCGCGAAGCCGCAACGCTCAGCAGTTTTTTACATAAAACCGCCGCCGAAATGTCGGAAGTCTGCTTGCGGCTGAGGGAACGCAGGCGCCTTTGCGAGGATTCCTACAGGGCAAGGATCAGGGAAAAAATCAAGCTGGTTTTTGAAGCGTATCCCGTGCAGGACCCGCTCGCAAAAACCGTGCTTGAATCAAGGATTTCGCAGGAACTTGCCATGCTGCTCGACCGCACGGACATCGAGGAGGAATTGACACGTTTTGCAAGCCACCTCGATCATCTCTGCAAAACACTTGACGCCGGCGGCAATATCGGACGAAAACTGGATTTCATCCTCCAGGAGCTGAACCGGGAGATCAATACCCTGGGCAACAAGGCCCAGGACTTCCAGATCAGCGAGGATGTGGTCGGACTAAAGGTAAGACTTGAACAGCTTCGCGAACAGGTGATGAATTTTGAATAGGCTTATCGTGATATCCGCCCCCTCCGGCGGCGGCAAGACAACGCTTTGTGAGAGACTGCTCCGGGATTTTCCGGTACTGTCCCTCTCGATTTCCACGACCACCCGCGCCCCGCGCGGCAAAGAGCAGGATGGCCGGGAATACCTTTTCATCGACAGGGCCGGCTTTGAACAAATGATCAACAACGGCGAATTCGCCGAACACGCCCTCGTTCATGGGCATTATTACGGCACCTCGCGGAAGGTCATCGACGATGCCTTCAGATCCGGCAAATCCGTTTTGCTTGATATCGACGTTCAGGGTGCAGCAAGCCTCCGGCAGGCCTACCCGGCCGAATGTTTCAGCATTTTTGTCACCCCGCCAGACATTGAAACCCTCGAAAAACGCCTTCGCGCCCGTAAAACCGACAGCGAAGAAACCATCCAGAAACGCATGCGCTCCGCGCTGGCCGAGATGAGCAGGAAGGATGAATTCCATAAAATCATCGTTAACGACGAGCTTGACCGCGCCTACACCGAACTTGCCGCGGTTGTGGCGAAGGCCCTCGGGGTGTCCGGGGTGAAAAAGTGACAACCGCAAAACCCGCCGCCAGCATTGATACGATAATTGAAGCCGTAAAAAGCTATTATCCCGAAGCGAAGGGCGAGCTTCTCCGCAAGGCCTACGCATTTGCAGAAGCCGCGCACCGCGGGCAGCTGCGTTCAAGCGGAGAACCCTACATGGTGCATCCCACCGAAGTCGCCCAGGTGCTGGCAGACCTGAGACTTGATATTCCGAGCATCATAACCGCGCTCCTGCATGACACGGTCGAGGATACACACGCCACGCTCGCGGAGATCGAAGCCGGGTTCGGCCAGGACATTGCCGAGCTCGTTGATGGCGTCACCAAACTTTCCAAGATCACCTTCAAGACTTCCGAGGAAAAACAAGCCGAGAACTTCCGCAAGATGATCCTGGCGATGGCCAAAGACATTCGCGTCATCATCGTTAAACTTTCGGACCGCCTCAACAACATGCGCACGCTCGAACACCTCCCGCAGCACAAGCAACAGGCGATTGCGCAGGAGACAATCGACATCTACGCACCCATTGCCAACCGCCTGGGCATAAGCTGGATCAAGATCGAGTTCGAGGATCTGTCACTCCGCTATCTGCACCCGGACGTTTATTACAAGCTGGCGCAAAAAGTTGCCAAGAAAAAGGCCGAACGCGAACGTTACATCGAAGAAGTGAGCGAGATAATAATCGACAAGCTCAAGGAATACGACATGCACGCCATTGTTGCCGGGCGCGCCAAGCATTTTTATTCGATCTTCAAGAAGATGGAGCGCCGCAAGGTTGACTTTGAGCAGGTCTACGACGTCATTGCTTTCAGGATCGCCGTCGACAACATCACCGAATGTTACAAGGCGCTCGGCGTGATCCACGCGGCATACAAGCCGGTGCCGGGCAGGTTCAAGGACTACATCGCAATGCCGAAGCCCAACGGTTACCAGTCGCTGCATACAACCGTGATCGGACCGTACGGAGAACGCGTGGAGATCCAGATCCGCACCGTTGAAATGAACCAGGTCGCCGACACCGGCATCGCCGCGCACTGGAAGTACAAAGAAGGCAAGTTTGACGCCAAATCGCGCGAAAACGTCGAATGGGTGAGCCGCCTCCTTGAATGGCACAAGGACCTGAAAGACCCGAATGAATTTCTTGAGACGGTTAAAATCGATCTTTTTGCGGAAGATGTATTTGTCTTCACGCCGACCGGCGAAGTCAAACAGCTTTCGCACGGCGCAACCCCTCTGGATTTTGCCTATGCGGTGCATACCGACGTGGGCAATAAATGCGTTGGCGCCAAGGTCAACGGCAAGATCGTTCCGCTCAAACACCGCCTCAAATCCGGAGACACCATTGAAATCATCACCTCCCCCTCGCAGTCCCCCTCCAAGGACTGGCTCAAGATCGTTCACACCTCACGGGCCAAGGCAAAAATCCGCGGATTCATCAATCTCCAGGAACGGGCCCGCGCACTCGAACTCGGGCAGGAGATGCTTGAAAAATCCCTCCGGCAATTCGACATCGGGCTCGGCAAGTTTGAAAAATCATCCGAACTGCAAAAAGTTCTCGCCACACTCAAGATCCGCAACACCGAGGAGATGTTTGTCAGCATCGGCTATGGACGGGTAACGACCGACGACGTCATCAAAATCACCGTTTCCAAGGAGCAACGCGATAAAAAATCAGCAGCCGTCCCGGTACCGCCGGCGCCCCCGGGCCTTCTCAAGCGGATGTTCGGCTCCGGAAAGAAAAAACCGGAATCACAAAACGCGATCAAGGTTGCCGATGTGGACGATGTACTCATCCGCTTCGGCCGCTGCTGCAACCCGCTCCCGGGCGACAGCATTGTCGGATTCATCACCCGTGGCCGCGGCGTCACGATTCATACGGCAAACTGCCCCAAATCCCTCGATAATGACCAGGAGCGCAAGGTTGATGTAGAATGGAACATAAGTTCGAAGGATGCCGTAAAGCGCCACGTACGAATCCGTGTTCTTTCACTTGATGAACCAGGGCTGCTTGCCAGCATGTCACAGGCGATCAGCGGCTGCGGAATTAATATCTCCAGCGCAACAATCCGCACCACAAAAGACAAAAAAGCCATCGCCTACTTTGATGTCGAAGTTGCCAGCACGAGCCAGCTGCAAAAGATCACCAGCATCCTCGAGGGACAGAAAGGCGTGATCGCGGTCGAAAGAACGAGAAGCTGATCCCGCCTGTCTCAGTGCAGATAAGCACCCGCGATCATCATCGTTGTATACATCAAAAATCCGTAGCACCCTTCGCCCTTGTGCATTTTATATGAAACGGTCTGCCCGTTGTATGCAAGAGAAACGGCTGGATTTATATGGTGTCCGTTCTGGAACGCTTCTGACGTAACGGTTGCAACCGCTTCCAGTCCGTTGATGTCGTAAATGATCTTGCCTTCTTTGGGAACGATTTTTGTCATATATATTTTAGTGACCGTTTCATTTCCGGCGCGCATGGATTTGATCTCGCCGCCAACGCGCTTGTCATCCCCGCGTTTCAGGGCGATTTTCAACAACTGCCCCTCGCGACGCATGATCAGTTCGGCGGAAAAAGAGGCCTCGTCCACGAAGCCCCAGACCACAAAATCCTTGATCGAACCGCCAAAGGCGTGATCATGCATCTTGAGCGCAATACCGTCACCGGTCACGTCGCCAAGCGGCACCGGATGCGGTGCTTCGCCCGCGTAGGTGTTGAGCGCAATTGCAAGTCCTGTGGCAACAACTGCAATAAGCAATTTTTTCATAATCCCCCCCTTGTTGTTAACCGTTGTTTTTTACAAACTCCTCCATGAAAGCGACCAGCGTCTTCACGTTATCCACTGTCACGGCGTTGTAAGTCGAAACCCGGACGCCACCAAGGTCACGGTATCCCTTGAGGCCGATCATTCCTTGTTTCTTCGCTTCACTTACAAATTTTGCGTCCAGATCCTCGGTTGGCAGACGGAACACAATGTTCATAAGCGAACGATGAGCCGGCTCCTTGACGATCGGACGGTAGAAATCCTTGTTCCTGTCGATGCAACCATAAAGCAGGCGGCCTTTTTCCTGGTTGTTTTTTTCCACGGCCGCAAGCCCGCCGATGGACTTGTTATATGCCAGCACATTGCGCAGGATGTAGATCGAAAAACACGGCGGGGTATTATAAAGGCTGTTTTTCTCGGCGTGGATTTTATAGCGCAGCATGGTCGCAATATCATCACGGCACTGGGCCAGGAAATCATCGCGAATGATCGCAAGCACAAGACCCGACGGACCCAGATTTTTTTGCGCTCCGGCATAAATGAAACCAAAGCGCTTGACGTCAAACGGCCGCCACATCATATCCGACGACATATCACACGCAAGCGGCACTGATCCCGTTTCCGGAAAATCATTATATTGCGTGCCATAAATCGTATTGTTGCTCGTAAAATGCACGTAAGCGGCGTTGGGATTCAGTTTCAGTTCGCGCTGATACGGCAAACGCGAAAAATTTTCTTCCTCTGTTGATGCCGCCAGTTTTGCGGCATCGCCACAGACAATTTTCGCTTCTTTATAAGCCTTCTTGGCCCATGTTCCGCTGACGATATAATCAGCCGTCCGGCCACCATGCAGAATATTCAGGGGCAGCATGGCAAACTGCAGATTGCCGCCGCCCTGCAACAAAAGGACCTTGTAGTTGGACGGGAGGTTTAAAAGTTCCTTGGTAAGAGAAATAGCCTCTTCATGAACGGCATCATACTCTTTAGCGCGGTGTGAAATCTCCATAACCGACATGCCGGTGTTCTCAAAATCCAGAAGCTCCTTTTGGGCGCGTTCCAGCGCCGGCCGCGGCAGTCCGGCCGGACCCGCGTAAAAATTAATCACCCTGTGTGTTTGCGACATCATGCGCCTCCTGGAGGTAAAGATAAAATCAACTTATGAATTGCATGTTCCTACGTAATTTGGCGAAATTCAAGAGCCGTGTTTCCCTTTCTTTCCCTGTTGTAAAAAGCCGGATATCTGTTCATCATTTCATAATGCACAACCCCGACAAAAATCCGCTGGATGGAAACTGGTTCAACGATCTGAAGCGCAAACCGCTGGCACACTGGCTTGCGGCCGATGCCGTGGCGTGGATGCCGCCTGCCGACAGCGGACAACTTGAAGGCTGTTCGGTCTGGCTTCAGGCCGGAGGCCTCAGGGTCGAAGATGGTTTTATCAAAGCCCGTCACAGCATAAGACTTGACCGCACCGATAACGCGGGCGCCACGCCCGCCCTCGCAAAGGCGCACCCCACATGGGCGGGCCATCCGCTTTTCCGGAATCCGGAGCTTGGAGCCCAGGCCGCTGATCTTCTTCACCTCGACGCATGCCTGGGGGTGCATCGCCAGGACGGACGCGCAATTTTTGCCACGGGCCTCCAGCTTCACGGCGTGTTTGATGACATCGCGTTTTACGACGGCCCTGATCTTGGCGTAAGTTTTGACGCCGCAGGCGCGCCAACAATAAAACTATGGGCACCCTCGTCGAACTCGGTGTTTCTGCATCTTTTTGACAAAAGCTCCGATGAAAAACCATCACGCACCATCGTGATGGAGCGTGGAAAAAGCGGCGTGTGGACGGCCGGGCTTGCGCCCGCAGACAGGAACAAATTCTATATTTTTGAAAACGAGGTCTATATCCCGGCAAGCGGCGGTTTTGTAAAAAACACCTTTACGGACCCCTATTCCACAAGTCTCTCCATCAACAGTCAAAAAAGTTGCGTTGCCGGTCTCTCGGACAAGACGCTGATGCCGGACGGCTGGGAATCGCTTTCCAAGCCCCCCCTTGGCTCTTTCAATGACATCATCCTTTACGAAATGCATGTGCGGGATTTCAGCGCATGGGATGAATCCATCGCGGCGGAGCTGCGCGGCAAGTATCTCGCTTTCACGCAAACAGAATCCTACGGAATGAAGCACCTGCGCTCGCTTGCCGCGGCAGGTCTCACCCACATCCACCTTCTGCCTTTTTTTGATTTTGCGACCGTCAATGATGATCCATCACAGCGCGAAGAGCCGGCAATCCCCGCAGGTCTTCCGCCGGATTCCACCGAGCCGGCAAACATCCTCGAAAATTGCAAGGACCGTGACGCCTTCAACTGGGGTTACGATCCGCTTCATTATCTGGCGCCGGAAGGAAGTTTCTCGCTTGAGCCGGACGGCCCCGCCCGCATCCGCGAGTGCCGTGAAATGGTCAAAGGACTCAACTCCGCGGGTCTTCGCGTTGTTTTGGACGTCGTGTTCAACCACACTTACCGTCTTATTGACAACAGTCCGACGCTCTACGACAAGTCGGTGCCGGGCTACTACTACAGGACCAACAACGAAGGCGCGATGGTCTCAACCGCCTGCGGCGCAAGCGGGGATCTCGCAACGGACCGCCGCATGATGGAAAAACTCATGATCGACACCCTGGTGAGATGGGCGCGCGAATACAAAGTGGACGGTTTCCGCTTCGATCTCATGGGTTTTCATACCCTCGACAACATGCGCGCGGCAAAAACCGCGCTTGACGCCCTCACGCCGGAAAAGGACGGCGTCGACGGAAAAAAAATATACCTGTACGGTGAAGGCTGGAAGTTCGGCTCCACCAATGACATCCGCCCCGGCGAATGCTGCACGCAGGTCAACATGTTCGGCTCCGGCATCGGCACTTTCAACGACCGCACCCGCGACGCGATCCGCGGCGGAAGCTCGAGCGCCGAAAACAAGATGGATCAGGGCTTCGGCACCGGCCTGTACTGGGATGACAACTGGAACCATGAACGCGAGGGTCAAAAGCACCTGCTGCTGCATTTGACCGACGTGCTGCGCATCGGACTGGCGGGCGGGCTCAGGGACTATACGCTCAAGGATTACCTGGGCACGACCATCAAGGGCGGGGAACTCCATTATAAAAACGCGCCCGCGGGTTACACCGCCTCGCCGGTTGAGTGCATAAATTTTGTATCTTCACACGACAACTACGATCTCTGGGACAACATCGCGGCCAAGGCCCCGTTCGAAAAGCCCGACCGCAAACCACCAACCGCCACTCCGTCCGAACGCGTGCGAATGCAGCGTATTGCTCTCGGACTTGTGATGCTTGGCCAGGGAATTCCATTTTTCCATGCGGGTTCCGAGCTGCTCCGCTCAAAATCAGGCGACAACAACAGCTATAATTCGGGCGACTGGTTCAACCGCATCGATTTCACCTGCCAGACAAACAACTGGGGGGCCGGTCTTCCGCCGGGGGAGAACCGAAGGGACTGGGAGTTCTGGGCGCCACGCCTCAGGAACCACTACCTCAAGCCCTCGCCGCCCGACATCAGCGAAACGGCCGAATACTTCCGCGAGCTTCTGAGCGTGCGACGGGATTCACCGCTCCTCAAGCTCCGTACCGTAGAGGATATCCAGGCCCGTCTCAAATTTCTCGAAACCGACCTGGGTCAGAATCAAACTCCAGGCCTGATTATAATGATGCTGAGAGACGACATCGCCGGACTGCCACAAGTCGACCCGGCCCGGCACTTGCTGATCATAGCGATCAATGCGGCGCTTCAACCGGCGGATTTCACGCATGAAGCCCTTAAGGGGCTGCGTTTACAAAGGCACCGTGACTGGACCGAGCTTGCCGAGCCGCGCCTGGCGCATGCCAAATATGATCCTGCCGCCGGCAAACTGCTGGTCCCGCCGCAGAGCATCGCGATCTACGAACAGAGCCGTTCCCGCCGCGACAAATCCTGAGCGGTATATTTATACCGCCTTTTATAAGTGTTGTTTTAAATATTTTTATCCTTATAATTATATTTATAAATACCGGTATGAAAATAAATGGCAACGAAATACTCGAGCGACTGGCGGCGGCACGCATGCAGGACCGGGACAAAACAACCCTGTATCTTTCGAAAGGGCTTTATTCTGAATTCAAACGCATTTGCGGGCAGATTCCGGCATCGACCGTCATGGAAGAATTAATGAAGGAATTCATCCGCTCCACCCCGAAACGGGGGGGACAAGCATGGAAAGGGAAGCCATGAAAAACAAGCACGTGAAACTTTCAAGCATCTGCAAGGAGCTTGGCATCGATTGCGGAACGCATTTCAAAAGAATAAGGGAATCGATGTTCTGCCGCTACATGAGCGGCTCAAGCCCGGAAAACGCGGTGCTCGACACCGGCGTGACGCGGATGTGGCTTGCGGCGCTTGTCGAGCCGGACGAGGTCAGACCGGAGATCCGCAAACAATTTGAAGGGGTTACCCGTCAGGGCAGGCACGAACTCAATGAGGCATGGAAAATCTCGGACGTTCCGGAAGAAATATTCCACCGGATGCTCCGTCATGGAGGCGGCATGACCAAAAAACATCTGTCAAATGAGTATCTCTTGCATTAACAATCCCCTTGCTTTTATTAAATATTTTAGGCATAACTCTTGTTTAACGCGGCATGTCACAGGAGTGTGTAATGGCAAAAAAATCATTATTGGAATCAACCGGCATGTTTGGCTCGCTTGTGATCGCAGCCATGATCTGCATGGGCATTGCAAGATGTGACGACTACGAATCCTTCCCGTCTTACACCGGCACCTACACATTAGAGGGGGACATCAATTATCACGGCGATGCCGACAACTCGGCATTCAGGACAAAATTCATCCTCAGCGCCCCGAAATCCATTGCCCTGATGATGCACCCGTTCAATAGAACAAACGGACACATCGGCGTCTTTGCAACCATCTTCTCGCTCGATACGTCCCTGTCTGGAATCTTCTTTGACCATACCGGAGACTTCAACCCTTCAAACAGGATCATCATACCCGTCACCGAAAGCTCATGGGCCGACTCAAAATCGTACTGGAATCCGGACCTGGGAGGATACGTCTGCACATGGGACAGCAAGGAATACATACAAATTTCACTCTCCCCCCGCCACGACAGCATTACCAAAAGATATCCCACCACCATTGAGCAGGATGGATACGCTTTATCACCTGAATGGACGGAAATACCGGTGAACACGGATGGCTGGAGCACGGATGATAATGTCATAATTGTTTTGCTGGTCGTTGAACAGAAGCTGCGCGACAACCGATTCATAGAGCTGTGCTATGACCAAAGTTCGTACCGGCTCAATGCAACCGCATCCATGAAATACAAGCTTTCCAGGCCATTCAACATAGGCGATCCGCGGATACGCGACAACCCCGAGACCACAGATGCGATCAAACGGGCCCGGGACGCGGCAGATGGGAAAAACATGCTCTGGAACACCTTCAATGTTCCATCCCTTCCGGCGGAGCTTGGCAACGCGATCAGATACGTGCTCGACAACAAACCGCAAAAATAGAACTTTGACAGTTGCCAGCCCGTGAAAGTCCGGTAAAACTGTTAGCAATGTCCAAGCTGGCGTCCCGCGCACTCATGATTGGTTTTCTCCCGTTTTTTTGCTCCTGCGCCTCGACAGACACCGCTCCGGCCCCGCCGCCGGAAACCGGCCTCCAGCGCATCACAATTGTTGCACTCAACGACTTCCACGGTTTTCTTGCGCCTAAAAGCGACATCAGAAGCGGTGCGGCGCTGCTGGCGGCGCACATCAAAGCCCTAAGGAGCAGATACGGCTCCTCTCTTCTGGTGCTTGATGCCGGCGACCAGATGCAGGGGGCCCCCGAAAGCGAGGAAAACGGCGGCAAACCCACCATAGTTTTTTTCAACATGACCGGCCTTGACGCCTCGGCGCTCGGCAATCACGATCTTGAATTCAGGGCGCGCCTCAAGGAAGCAAAATATCCATTTCTCTCGGCCAACGTTCGGGGGACGCACCTGCCCAACGTCAAGCCGAGCGTGCTGCTCACGGCCGGTGGCACTAAAATCGGAGTGATCGGTATTACAACCCTTGATGCGCCACACACGACAAAGCCGGGAACAACAAAGGGGCTCATTTTCACAAAGCCGGGGCCCGCCATCGCGCGTGAAACCGCGAAGCTCCGGAGCGCCGGCGCGAAGCTCATCGTTTTACTGCTGCATGTCGGCCTCAGCTGTGACGAAGAATCATGCAATCCGCGGGACGAAGCCTCCATCATGCTTTCTTCCCTGCCCAAGGCAAGCGCAGACCTTGCCATCACCGGACACACGCATACCTACGTAAACCACCGGATCAACGGCATTCCGGTGGTGCAAGCCGGATTCGGGGGGGACGCCTACTCGATCATTCATTTGTATCTTGATGAGGGCCGCAAGGAAGCCCGGCCGGAATTGACCCGGGTCGAAAGCCCCGTCAGGGTTTCACTCCCGCTCTACGGACAAATGCTCACGCAGGATCCGGCGGTAACCGCCATGCTCAAACCCTTCCTCGACCGCATTGCCGGAAAAAACCGGAAAACAGTCGGCACAGCCGAAGCCCGGGTTGAATTCGACCGCAATGAGGAATCCGCCCTGGGAAATCTTGTCGCCGATGCCATCCGTGAAAAAGCCGGCACTCAGGTGGCCGTCTACAATGCCGAAGGAATGCGCGCCTCGCTTCCAAAAGGGAAAATCACGCTTGGTGACATCAAGCGCTCGCTCCCCTTTGACAACGTGATCGTCACGGCGGAAGTCACCGGTGCGCAGCTGAAAATATTCATGTGTGCCGCCCAAAGCGGGGCTTACGGAATCTTTCCGGTCTCGGGCCTCAGGATAAAGCTCCGGCGCAAAGGCGCTTCGGTAAGGGATTATGACGGCGATGGCAGGATTGCGGCCTGGGAAACCGATCGCATGGAATCAATCGCGCTCGAAAGCGGCACGGGCATCAACGACCACAAAACATATACGATCGCGATGCCTGATTACATTGCCGAAGGCGGAAACGGCATGAAGTGGGCCATGTCGCGCATCCCGGTCCGCAATATCACAAACACCGGCGACAAGGTGCGGGGCGCCGTGATTGACAAGTTAAAAAAAGCCGGAACCGTCGGCGGGGCGGACAAGCCGCTTGCTGACAGGCTCCGGCCCCGTATTTCGTTCTAACCGCCTCAGTACGCTATCTTGTCGATATCAAATCCGTACTTGTTGATGATGTTGTCGCTCTTGAGGCGTATCTTGACCGTGTCGCCCGGCACCATCGGCGTCCAGAACGGAAGAAGCTTGCCGTGGAACTTTGCAATCTCTTTTCCGTCCTTGTCGTAGATATAGACAAAGTCATACGCCTTCTCGGTCTCGAATTTTCCGAAATGCACCCTCATGCCCGATGCCCCGCCCTTTGTGATGGTCCAGGTGTTGTCATAACTTGCGGTGTAATCATGAGGAGAAGACAAGGCATGGTCTTCAAGCGTGTATGCCGGATCAACGCCAACCGGCACCTCCTTTTCGATTTCGCCGTATCCCGGCATAACCACCTTGATCTTGAAGGTGTAAGCGCCGGGCGCGGCATCAGCGGCGATCACGGCATTCAACCCCTCGATCACCCTGTCACCGTTCGGCAGCTCGGCCACCTCAACATGCCCGGTGTACGGACCGGCCACGCCGGCGGGAGGAATGAGTTCCACCCTGACGTTTTTTGCCGCAACCGATGAATCATTGTTGAGCGTTACCTTGAAAACCGCCTTCTCGCCCACGGAGAGAAATCCGTCGGCGGATTCGTCCGAATATTCAACGGACTGAACCGTCACAACCGGCGTGTTCGGGTAGAGATAGTTTTCCAGAAACGTCTCCCATTTCGTATCCGCCACCCACTTGAGTTCCGAATACAGCGCCTTTTTGCTTCCATACTGGCTCTTGTCGGGAAGCCAGATCGAAAAGCCCTTGGAATTGCCCAGTCCGCTGCCGACCACGAAGTTGGCGATAACCGCCTCGCCGAACTGCGCAAGCAACTTGTCACTGGCCGCCTGGAACTGTTCGGTCTTGATGCCGTCCTTGAGAAGGGCCACAAAATGCTGGATGTCCTTGTAGTCGCTGTAATAATATTTCTGCGTGGCGCTCACTGCCGATGATATGGCGCTTTTGTTTGCAGGCACGAGCGCGATGAGCAGGTCAAGATACTCGTCAAAAGCCCCAAGTGCCGACACAAGTTTTGCGGTGCTTACCACGCTGCCCTGAGCCGGCTGGGTGCCCTGCGAGCCTCCATTATATGATTTCGTGTACTCGCTCTCCAGAACGGTGCCAAGTTCGGCCGCGTCCATGGTTGGCTTGAGCACAAGAGGTTCGAGAAACTTGTCATACGGCCAGCCGTCGCCCGGCTCCGTCTGCTCCGAGCCCACGACAACATCCACGCTATCCTTGACCTCATACGCCACCTCGGCCATCTGCATGAGACAGGCATCCATTCCCAGGATGTCGATATTGCGGCCGTCATTGTAATCCTTCATCTGCCCGAACGCCTCGCGAAGCTGCGGCGTCGAAATATGATTGCCGGAGTGATCGTCATACGAGATGCCGCGCGTGAGCGGGTCCGCATTCTTGAACTTCCATCCGGAGCCGTGATTCCAGATATCCATCAGATACCGCTTGGCCGGGTAGTTCTCTTTGACGTATTTGAAAAAATCGACCATGTTGTGCCAATCGCCCATGTCGATGTTGGATTTGTAATCCTTTACCGCCGTGGATTTCCCTTTTTCCACGTAATAGATCTTCGAAGTTATCGCCGTGCTGTTCGTATCGCGCAGTACGATGATGTTGACGTTTGCGTCCGAGCCGACCTTTTCCATCTCCTTCATGTCCTTGGTTCCGAACGAATCAAGGTTGTTGTCGCCGTTGAGGAACACCATTATGCTCCATTCCTTTTCGGCGGGCGCTGCGGCCGCCAGTGACGGCAGGACAAGCTGGATGGTAAAAAGTGCTGCTAAAATGAAAATTTTCGGGGTTATTTTCACGGCAAGTCTCCTTTAGGATATTTTAACTGCATTTACCGGAACGGACAGCCCGGCACATAAATATCGGATGGCATGAGAAATTACTTGATGGAACGTCAGGTAAATGACGCTGCTGCCGCGTTTTTTTATACGCTATTGACCTATCGGACGCGCTGGTCAATAAACGCATCTGGGGGTTTTCGCGGTGAAATACAAATCAGTGGTCCTCGTAAATCCTTATCCTGAATATGCATACGGGATGAACAGCGCCACCCAATACCCGCCGATAGGGCTGGCCATGCTTGCAAGCGTGCTCCGTGAGGCCGGACATGAAGTCACAATTATTGATGCAAACATATTCAAGGAACCTGGCAGCCGGCTTGCAAACCGCATTGGGGCGCTAAAACCCGATCTGGCCGGCATTACCGTGAACATCATCAGCGCCCGTGCCGGCGTCCAGCTCGCCACCACGCTAAAACGCCTTGATCCGGCGCTTGCCATCTGCCTTGGAGGCCCCTTCGTCACCGACAAGTCCGGACCGCTTCTGAAAAAATATGGAATGGATTTCGCCGTATACGGTGAAGGTGAAGTCACCTTTTCAGAACTCTGCTCCGGAAAACCGCCCGCAGGCATTGGCGGGCTTGTTTATTTTGATGGAACCGGCATCACAGTCAACCCCCCGCGCCCGCTCCTTGAAGACATCAACACCCTGCCGCTGCCGGCCTATGACCTGCTGCCACCGCTCGGGCTTTACCGGTGCCGGAGCCGCGGCACCCCCGTCGGCCCGGTGTTTACAAGTCGTGGCTGCCCGTTCCATTGCACCTATTGCACGTCCGTGGTGTTTGGAAAAAAATTCAGGGCGCATTCTCCGGACTATATAATGAAAAACATCCTGCATCTGACCAAAAATCACGGCATCCGGCAGCTTGACATACTGGATGATCATTTCACGCTCGACATGGACCGCGCGGAAGAGACCCTCGACCGCATCATTCACGCGGACCTCAAGCTGCACCTGAACTTCCAGAACGGCATCCGGACCGAAAAACTGACGCCGGCATTTGTCCGGAAAATGAAGAAAGCCGGCACCTTCAAGGTTAACATAGGCATTGAATCAGGAAGCGTTGAAATACTCGGCAAGGTTAAAAAAAATCTTGATCTGCAGAACATCATCGATGCGATCCGGATGTTCAGGGCGGAGGGGATAATCACCGTCGGCCTGTTCATCCTCGGACTGCCGTTCGACACCGAGGACACGATCCGGGAAACAATCGATTTTGCCATCAAGGCCGACCCCACAATGACCAGCTTTGCCCTGTACATGCCGTTTCCGGGGACAGAAATGCATGATTATCTCCGGCAGAACGGCCTGCTTACCGGGGAAAACGAGCTTGGCTTTGATTCTGGTTTTTACACAAACAGACTTTATCACATCAATCCCAACCTGAGCAGCGAACGCACGATCACCCTGCAAAAACAGGCACTGAGGGCCTTCAATCTGCGCACCGGCAAGATCATTGAAACGCTCGGCACCATAAGAACATTTGAGGAACTCAAATGGACCATCCGCGCAAGCGCGGATCTGGCAAGAAGCACCGGATTTTTTCACTGACGCCTGGGGGCGGCCTTTTTGAGTTCATCCCCGGAGGGCGTTTTTCCGAATGCAGGCAGGATGAAGCCGCGGTTCAGGGGATGCACATCCTCCTTGTTGATCAGCGCGCCTTCCGGGACCGAAATGTATGACAATGCAAGATGGATGTTGTCGCCGAACGACTCATGCTCAAGCGACTGGCGCGCGAAATACCGGGCCCGTTCCACCTCCCCCTGTCGCATCAGGCACCATGCCAGCTCGATATAATACACCGAAAGAGACGGCGACAACGTCCGTGCCGGCTCAAGGCTCCGGGCGCAATCCACCGGCAATCCGCCATCCACAAGGGCATGAAGGCGCCGGTAATATACCCTGTAATTTTCAGGAACCCGGTACATTTCGACCCCGGTCTGTGAAACATGTGTCCGCATTTCGGCATATCTCGTCAAGGCTGCCGCGAGGCACAGCACACCAAGAACAGGCATGATGATTTGCGGCGCCTTTTTCCGGACATCCGTCAACCGCCCGACCACAAGCGGAACAGACAGCACGAACATGAAAAAAATGCTGCCATACATCCGGTACAAAAACAGCGTATCATACACCGGAAACAGCCAGAAAACGCTGTAATGGAGCGCCGGAGAAAGAACCAGCAGCCATTCATGAAAACTGAACCGCCGGCGAAAGACCAGAACCAGAAGGACAAAGCAGGCCATGAGGCCCGTCCCGCTCCAGAGCCAGGGATTTTGGAGTGAATACGACTGGAGACCGAACGGAAAGCGGCCATACTCAAACAGCGTTCCAAAAGGCGCAAAGGTTATCTGCAGCCTGCGCGGGACGAGCGCCGTTTGTATCTGCAGGTTTTCAAGCCGGCCCGGGAATGTAAGGACGACGGAATCCTCCTTGTCGACCGTTTTTCCGGCTATTGCCGCATCCCTCGCGATGCGGCTCCGCTTGTAAATTGTTTTTTCATAACTGTTCTGCTCCAGGACCGTATCTCGCGTCGCAACAACCGCGCCAATAACCAGTGTCGCCAGCACGGCGGCAAAAACCGCCCGGGACCGCATCCTCAGCGCAATGGCAAAAAACATCAAAAAACAGACCGTAAAATATGATTCCTTGGACTCAAGGGCTAAAAGAGCCAAAAGACCGGACCAAAGGGCATGTTTCCATGACGGCACCGCGGCCTGGAGTGATTTGAGATATACCGATACGGCAAATGCGGCAAACAGCACGCCCAGAATCTCCGAACGCTGGGCGATATGAACCACCGTCTGCATTGAAACGGGATGCACGGCAAAAATCCCGACTCCGATCAGCGCCGGAATCCTGCTTTTTTGCGGCAAGGCCGTTGCAACATGTTTCCAGGCCGTCCAGACGGCGGCAAGGTGCAGAAGCACGGCCAGAAAAAACGATTTTTCAGCCGAGGCGCCGAACGCCAGCCCCTGCAGATAAAATAATTTCTCGTGCAGGAACCTTGTCCACGGGCTGAGCTGTGAAGAAGCCAGCCCCTGCAGGATGTTCATGTAATGCCCGTCGTCCATGAGCATGCGGTATTCGTATCCGGTATAAAACACCGCCCAAAGCAGACAAATCAGCAAGAAGCCGCAGAGCGGCTTACGGAAAAAATGATCCGACATTAACAGGCGCCGTCTGGGTTGAAGTATTGCCGATTCCGATCTGGCCGTTGTTGTTGTTGCCCCAGCACATCATGCTGCCGTTCATAAGCGCGCATGTATGCGACCAGCCATCGGCAATTTTTGTAATACCGCCCGGCCATGCCGCCTGGGCTGTCGGCGTAGTATTGGATGATGCCGAATCAGGATACTTTCCCCAGAAATAAAATCCGTTGGTGCTGGTCCGGGCGCAAACGCGTCCTTCGCCGGCCACAATATCATAAGCGCCATAAGTGCTGTTCATCGCAACCGTTGGAGTTATTACCGTTGCAATGGATGTTGACACGCCGATCTGTCCGAACTGGTTGTAGCCAAAGCACTGGACGGCTCCGTCGTTAAGCAGCACGCAGGTGAAATTTCCGCCTGTTGCGACTTTTTTTGCCGTCGACAAAAGACCCGAAACCTCCTGGATCGTACTATACATGGTTGGAGAAGTAGTCCCGGTGCCGATCTGACCATAAAAATTATACCCCCAGCATTTGACGACGCCAATTCCGGTCACTGCGCATGTATGGTTTCCGCCGGCCTTGATATCAAGCACTCCGCTGACCAGTCCGGATACCGATACCGGCGTGGCGATGATTGACGTGCTCGTTCCGTTTCCGATCTGACCGTAATTATTCCTGCCCCAGCAATAAGCGTTGCCGCCAGCAGTCAGCGCGCACGCATGAAACATCCCGGCGGTTATCCTTGTTACGCCCGACGACAGCGTGGATACATTTTGCGGCGTTGAATATGTGCCGCTGGACATGCCGTTGCCAAGCGCGCCATAAGATGCGTTGCCCCAGCATTTTGCCGCACCACCATCAATGGCGCAGGCAAAATCACCGCCGGCAACCACCGCTGTGGCGCTTGCAATGCCGGTTGCAACTGCGTTTGTGGACGGACTCACATTGGTGGGGGTGGATGTTCCGTTACCCATCTCGCCATACGAGCCATTTCCCCAGCATTTTATCTGCCCGCTTGCCGCCACGCTGTTACCGCTTACAATTGCACAGGTAAAACCGCTTGATGCACTGATGCCGCCGGCGGCAATCTGGTCGTTTGCGCCATAATCAAATGAATAAGCACTGTACTCCGTCGAACACCCGATGTTGTTGGGGTTGGCCGGATCGTACGTCTTGTTGATCGCGACATCCATGTCCGAAAACACATCAACCGTCGAACGGCCCACCTCGTAGACATAGGAGAACGCACTTTTACAAGTGGCCGATGAAGACGAATTGTTGCAATACGTGTTCATTGCATCCTGGCAGCTCAGGCCGGTGATGTTCTTCATCCCCATCACCTGGATCACCCTTGACGCACCCGTGGGAACAAAAACCTCCATCGTGCCGCCCGTGGTTGCAGAAACAAGATTTGACATCACCCCGCGATAGGTCGAACACGACGCGCCCGCCCTTACCTTGGCCATGTCGATCACGTCATCGGCGAAAAATTTTCCGATATCATCCGACATGACGTTCACGGCGTAACAGTTGAATTCATCAAATACGGGGCCCGTGGCATAATGCAACTGGGCCGACGAAGATGCGATGTTCATCAATTTCATGGCTCTCGTATCGCCGGGAATGAACGCTTTGACCTTTGCCCAATCCTTGCTTGATCCGCCGCAGCCTGCCGTCACGCATAACAACACACAAGACATCAACAGGAGATATATCTTTCTCATGCCCTACCCCCGTAATGATTGTATGACCGAATTATAAAAATACAACCCATTTAGCGGCTGTAAACCCTCTCCCCGATACCGCTGACCTGCGTGTCGATTTCAGTCCAGACCGGACCGGGCTCATCGTCAAAAGCGACGCGCGAAACGAAAATGATGCCGCGCCGCCCCTTGCATGCCTGCTCAAGCTTGTTGACTGCCGACATGGCGCCACCCACTATCGTCCAGCTCTTGGTGTGCGACATGCGCACGTCGCGGGTGATGTCACCATAGGTGAGGCAAAATCTCGCGCGCTGGGAATAATCGCCGGCATCTGCGGCATCAAACTGTTTTGCAATCTCCCCTGAAAACGCGGCATTGAGCCTGGTACTGAGATCAAACGCACGCGTAACGTCCGAATACCGCTGCCGCGCGGCCCCGAGAGTCAGAAAAAAAGCGTCCCACACCACAAGCTGCAGCCTGAAGCCGAAACGGCCCGCGACCTCTTCAACGAACGGCACCATGCCCTTTACGAACTCACTCCACTTGTCGGTGCCTACAACGCGCGAAAGGCGGGTGCTGTCCATCAGGTCCGCCATCAAAAGATATCCCGCTTCTTCTTCACGCACGCTGCGGCCTTCGAGCACGCGGCTCATGACATCCTTCGGAATAAACCCTTCCAGCGCGGCCAGCGCCTTTTCGGAGGCCTCGGCCATCTCCTCAAAGCCGAGCAGATTCTCAATCGCGCCGCCGATCATCCTGAGCCCGGGCTCCGATCGCGCGCTGAACTTGCCGACCTCCTTGCTCACGATCCAGAGCACGCCCCACACTTCGGAGCGCATGACCGGCACCGCGGCGCAACTCCGGGTACCGGACTTCTCAAGAATCTTCAGTGATTTTGCCTGCAACACCCCGTGCAGGAGATTCATGTCGCCGACAGTGATGATCTTTCCGCGATTGACGGCAAGCACCATCGGTCCCTGCTCGTTGTGCTGGAGCGCGTAGAACTGCGTGGCCCTGTAATGAGCGCGCAGCTCCTCGTCGTATCCCGCGATGGCAACAAGCTGGATCTTCCTGGAAACCGGATCGAGTCTTCCGATATATCCGGACACCCCGAGCGCGGCATGCACGCCGTCCATCACCTCCTGTGCGCAGCTTTCAAACCCCTTTTCGGCCACGGATTGCCTGTACGAGGCGATCTTCTCGGACAAGCCCTGACAGGACCGGTCCCAATCCTCCATCAGCGCAAGCTCATGCCGGGATATCTCGCGCGCAAGGAGCGGCAGCAGGTGGCCGGTGACCGTGGCAAGTTCCAGCTTCATGAACGGATCCGTGGCGTATTTTTCGTCATAACGCGTAAAACTGACCGCCGCGATGGCGGTGGCTTCGGTCATGAGTGGAACGACCGAAAAAAGCTTGCTTCCATAATCCTGCACGCGAAGCTGGCCTTTTCTGAGATTGATCGCAAAAAGGGAGCCTTCGTCAAGATGCCACAGGGGGTCGCGCATCGTCATCACGTGCGAAACCATCGGGGGCAGCACGTCACGCATGAAAGATTCAGTCACCCACTTGCCGCCGTCGCTGCGATTGATGGTGATATCACAACCGCCGCCCGGCCGCGCCGTCGCAAGCGATATCTGCCCCACGCCGAAACGGGCGGCAAACTCCCTGAGCGCCCCCTGGACCGTGATTTCGCCGCGGCCGCAGCCCTCGATGATCCCGCGCACCCAGCGCACCGAATCGCTCACACGCGCGCTTTTGCGTATCCTCGCGACAAACTCCCAGATCAGGCATCCGATTGCATAAAGGAGCAGCACCCGGGAGTCGGGCAGGTACTGGCTCATAAGCTTGTAAATGCTTAGTGCCGGCAAGATGCCGGCCAGACCGAAGAAAAAATACATGGGGCTCCGGTGCAACACGCCAAGAAGCAGCATTATAAACGCCATCACGACGTTGATACGCACATGAAAAGCCCGGAATGCCGGAACCAGCACAATCACCGCCATCAGCACATGCGTCCAGTGAAGCCCGAAGGGCAGCCCCCGCGAACCGGCAAGATACCCGCAAACACGCGAAAGTTTTTCGGGCACCCGGCCTGACCGGCTTATGGCGTAAATAACGACCCCCGAACAAATCATGAGCCTGAAAAACGCGGCAATACGGGAAAACAATGTTGAATCCGCATTGAACGGAAGCAGCAGACCGAAAAGCCCGCTGATCAACGCCGAATAAGCGATCCAGGAAAAATAGTATTTTTCGAGCGCAGAAGGCTGTGTGTCGATCTTGATCATGCCGGTCAGGACGTTGTTGAAAGCATACACGAGCATCAACAGGGCGGCGGCGATCACAAGAAACGACGACCTGAAAAATTCCACGAATTTCCTTGTCCGCATTACATCAGTGCTGCTGCCGACGACCGCCTGTCCGCCCATATAACCGTATCTGTTCGTACCGGCCGGGCTCCATGCTTTTATGAGCGCATCACCCGTGGTGCAATCAAGCACCGATTTGCGGAATGTCTGATAGACATTCTGATAATCGATGTCTTTTCCGGCCGTTTCCACGCGGCCGAAACGCGCCTTGGGCATAAAAGCATCCGCACAGCCGATCTCGGTGGCATGCAGGATTATCCCGAGTCCGGCGCCGTCCTCGCCGGCCATTTTGTCCAGGTATGCCTTCGGAAAACGATAAGCCACCTTGCACACCACATCGCCGCGCGGCGCGTCCCCGCAGGGTTCGGCACGCTGCTTGATCGAGCCGACGACCTCGAGCCGCCCGCCGGTCATGAGTGAAATGTAATACGGCCCCCACTCGGCCGCATACGATCCGAAAAGTGCTACGAGAAAAAACGAAAGATAGATCCGGGTCATTTGCCCACGAACTTCTTCTCCATGTCATCAAGGCGCTCGCTCAGTACCGCGGCCACGGACCATAAAAATCGCGCCGCAAAACCGTTGTCGCGCTTCATAAGCTCGATGATGTCGTTGTTCTTGACCGCAATCGCCTGCACCGCATCTTTTGCCACCACGGTGGCCGAACGCGGCGACTGGCGGATGAGCGCCATCTCCCCGAGCACTATGCCGGGATCGCGCGTGCCGATCACCCTGCCCCCCTTGAGTACATCAACCTTTCCTGAAAGCAGAACCCACAGCTCGTGCGGCACCGCCCCCTCGCGCATGATCACCTCACCGGGCTTGAGGGTTTTGGGTGACGCCAGCTCGAGAAACTTCATCACATCCTTGTAGACAAGCCCCTTGAAAAAAGCGCAGTTCTTCACCGCATCCACCTTGAGCTGCGCGCTCAGCTTTCCGGTTATTCCGGTACCTGATTTTTCCTTGCAGGAAACCAGCAGCCCCGCAACAACGCCGCTCTGGCTCTGCACCCTTGCCGCATGTACAAGCGCCCCGAGCGACTGCCCGGGCGCGGGCCCGGCGTTCTTGAGCGCATGCGCGATTTTTTCGTCATTGCCAAGTCCCGCCGTCATTCCATGCGAGCAGACCAGCAGATGGTCGCCATGCACGAGTTCCACCAAAAGCATGTCGGCAACATCCGCCGCACGGTTGCCGATCGCGCGCGTGAGAACATTTGCAAAAGGGCTTTTTCCGGCCTTGTCGGCCATGAACACGCCTTCCTGCACGAAAACCGATTCGAAGGTGTGATCCTCCGTGAGCAGCGAAAGAACCCCGCCGCGGCTGAGATAGATCCTTCCATCCCCGATATGGCCCAGCACCGCATGCTCGCCGCATATCCAGACGGCATCAAGCGTCGCATTCATCCCCCTGAGGGTGGGGTCCTGCTGGCCTTTTTCATAAACCGCATTGGAAGCCTGCAGAAAAGCATACCTCAGAAGATCCCTGCATTTTTGTGGATTGTGATCGGACGGATGGTTTTTTTTGACCACCGCAAGCACGGTATCCGCCGCCACTTTGGCCGCCACGCCGCCGCCGGGCGAACTGGCAACCCCCTCGGAAAGTATATGAAGCCCGAGCGCATCATCGCCCGTGCCGCATAACAAAGCTGCCTTTTCCCTGCCCGAAAACTCCGCCGTCCGGGCCGCCTCAACAACGAAGATGTCATTTTCCATAGTGTGACAATTTGTCATTATTAAAGATAACAGACTATGCAATCCGAGACAAATTGTCATATGCACCGCCACTGCAGGGCGCGTCCGCCCTGTCGCGACCGGAATTGCCCTTGAATGGCGGGCCCCGCGGCATGTCAAAAAAATACCGCCCTCTGGCGCCGTTTTTGCAAACCATGATCCATGAATGAACCTGTCCGCAATAAAAAAGAGACTCGTCGGCCTCGCCAGGATCGATCCGATCGTGCTCGCCGACTGGGCGCAGCGCAAATTCCAGAAGCAGGGCGCGAGTTTTTACGGCAAACTGGCCACCGCCGCGCTTTGCACGTTTTTCCTTGCGGATCTCACGGCCATGGTCGTGGGAAGGTTCCTGCCAGAGCCCCCCCCCGCGCGTCAGATACGTTCGAAATTCTCGGACACCCGCGCCCGCTCGCTTGATGATTATTCAAAAATCTTCGCCCGCAATCTTTTCAGCAGCAACCGGGCAATGCCCGGCGACGGGACCGCCGGAGCCACGCAGCTTGTGGATCTCGCCGGCGAGCCCGTCAAGACAGCCCTGCCTTTGAATCTCATAGGCACGCTGATTTTGCGCAACGAGCTGAGATCAATCGCCACCATAGAGGATACAAGCGCCAGAATGGTTTATCCGGTGCGCATCAACGACGAAATCCCCGCCAAAGCCCGGATTCTCAAGATCACGTCGGAGCGGGTTGTCTTCGTGAACATCGGCTCCGGCCAGCGCGAGTATATCGAGCTGCCGCAAAACCTCTCGAGCGTGAACCCGCGGATCAGCCTCGGCACCGCGCCGCGCGGCCCGGGCATCGAAAAACTTTCGCCCACGCAATACAACATATCCCGCACCGAGGTGGACAAGACGCTCGGAGATCTCAACAACGTGCTCACGCAGGCGCGCTGCGTTCCGAATTTCGAAAACGGCATGGCCGCGGGCTACAAATGCTTCCAGATCGTGCCCGGAAGCATTTACGACAAGCTCGGCATGAAAAACGGCGATGTGGTGTCGGCCATCAACGGCCAGCCGATGAGCGATCCGGGCAAGGCGCTCGAACAGCTCGGGGCCCTGAAGGAATCATCGCATTTTGAACTGACGGTCAAGCGCGACGGCCGCACGCAAACACTGGTTTACGATATAAGGTAGGTGATGCAATGGATGAAGAATGGATGCAGGTACCCCTGAAATGGATCAAGATCCTGGCCGGAAGCGCCTGTCTTATCGGCCTCATCGGACTTGCCATGCTTATGGCGCAGGGCTTTGGTTACGCGTTTGCCGCGGACCCGGTTAAAGGATTTGATGCCGGCCCGAGAACCTTCACCCAGAATCCGTTTGCCGGAGCCGCGCCCAACAAGGGCGGCAGTTTTTTCGAGGAAGAAGACGAAGAGGATGATTTTGAATTTCCGGACGACGACTTTCCGGTCCGCCCGTCAAACCCGCAGGGCGGCGCGCAGGCTCCGGCAAAAGCCGGCGCCGGGGACGCAGCGCCCGCCGCCGACGGAACAACCATCGGCAAAGCTGATCCCAAAATAGGCCCAAAGGGCATTTCCGTGGGAGGCACCCAGCCGGGCGGCGTCATTGCGCACTCCAAAGCGCCCTCCTCGCTGCACATCGACGACGAAACCGCCGAAGGCAGCCGGGAGATCGTGACGGACTTCAACTTTCCGGATGCCGACATAATGGACATCGCAAAGGCGCTCGGAAAACTCACCGGCAAGAACTTCATCCTCGACAAGGACGTCAAGGGCCGCGTCACGATCATCTCAAACGCGCCGATCACCGTCGGCGACGCCTGGAAGGCTTTTCTCACCGCCCTTGACATGAACGGCTTTGCGCTCATCCCGTCGGGCAAGTACATCCGCATCGCGCGCCAGCGCGACGCGCGCGACAAGCAGCTCAAAACCTACACCGGTGATTTTTCGCCGGACACCGACGCGCTCATCACGCGGCTGTTCCCACTGAAATACCTGTCGGCCGAGGAGGTGGCGCGCAACTTCCGGAGTTTCATGCCCGCCAATTCGCGCATCATCCCGTACGAGCAGACCAACACGGTGATCGTGACGGACACCGGGTCAAACATCGCCAAGCTCCAGAAGCTGCTTGAGATCCTCGACGTCGAGGGCTACGACGCCGGCATCGAGGTGATTCCGGTAAAATTTGCGTCCGCCGTCGAGCTGTCAAAGCTGATCGACACGCTGATTCCGGGCACCAGCGGCGTGGGCGGCGGCCCGGGCGGCCCGCCGCGTTTCGGCGGCGCCGGAAAGTTCAACGCGCGCAGGACAAAAGAGGGCGGCATCATCAACACGATCATCGCCGACGAACGCACCAACACCCTCATCGTGCACGCAAACACCAAGGGCGCGGACCAGGTGCGCGAACTGGTGACCAAGCTCGACCAGAAACTCCCGGCCACCACGGGCGGCGGCAAGGTGCATGTGATCTACCTGCAGTTTGCCGAAGCCGAAGCCATGTCAAACACGCTGAACAACCTTTCGCAAAGCCCGGGATCGCGTCCATCGGGCGGACCGTCCGGCACGGGCGTAAATCCGGTCCAATCATCGCTCTTCGAGGGCAATATCAAGGTCTCGCCGGACAAGGCCACAAACTCGCTGGTCGTTACCGCATCGCCATCCGACTTTGTAACCATCCAGCGGGTGGTCAACAAGCTGGACATCCAGCGCGACGAGGTCTACGTCGAAGCGATTATAATGGAGATCGCGCTTGACCGGGATTTCGGTTTTTCGGCAAATCTCGCGCTGCCGGCCTCAGGCATCGCGCTTACGCCAAGCACCGATCTTTTGAGCTTCATTGCAAACCCGCTCTCGCAGCAAGGCGCGGTGCTGGGATTCAAGGGCGGCAATACGGTCACGATGAAAATTGACGGAAAGGACACCCCCGTCAACAGCATCATGGGTCTAATAAAGGCGATCCAGTCCAATTCAAACGCCAACGTGCTTGCCACGCCGCAGATCCTGACGCTCGACAATACCGAAGCCGTATTTGAATCGTCAGAAAAAATCCCGGTCGCGACGACAACCACCACGCAGACGGGCGGCACCCAGTCATCATATACAAAAGAACCGGTTTCCCTCACCCTCACGATCAAACCGCAGATCAACAAGATCTCCAATTTCGTCAAGATGGATGTGAATGCAAAAATGGAGGATTTCAGCTCGAAAGTCCCGGCAAAGCTGCAGCAGGAGGCGTTTTCAACGATATCACGCTCGGCAAAAACATCGGTTGTCGTTGCCGACGGCGACACCGTCGTGATCGGCGGCCTGATGCGGGATTCCGTGAGCGAAACCATTTCTAAAATCCCGCTCCTCGGCGACATCCCGCTTCTGGGCTGGCTGTTCAGATCCACGACAAGCAATACAAAAAAAACCAATCTCATGATCTTCATCACGCCGCACATCGTGCGCCAGTACGAAAAAATGCGCGCGATACTCGATAAAAAACTCAAGCAGCGCGACGACTTCATCGAAAGCGCGGCGGGCGGCAACGACAAAATGCGCCACTACCGCGACGAGATGATCCGTTCGCTCCCGGACATGAAGGATATCATGGCGGCAAAAAACCCGAACAAGGTGATGTCCCTGAACGATGACGATCCGTTCCTCGCGGCAAAACCGGTCGAGGAAGCGCAGCCGCTCCCGGCAACACCCGTAGCGCCCCTGGCCGCGCCACCTGCGG
>Ga0208375_1000768_pt1 | contig 41326 bp, 55 predicted proteins | sample RifOxyD1_FD_184038 | JGI IMG/M metagenome (GOLD analysis project Ga0208375, IMG submission 184038) | Soil microbial communities from Rifle, Colorado - Rifle Oxygen_injection D1 (SPAdes) | ecosystem: Environmental > Terrestrial > Deep subsurface > Rock core/Sediment | place: Rifle, Colorado... | reverse complement strand
TATGCTTTTTACAATTTGAAAAATTTTCGATGCAGAATATTTTGGAACTGATTGCAACATAAAATGAACATGGTCTTCGTCAAAACCCAATGTTTCAAATTTAATGTAATATCTTTTTTCAATTTCCAAACAAATTTCTTTTATTGCATTCAGATATTTCTCATCGAGAAACAAATCTTTTCTGTATTTTATGCAAAAAACGAAATGATACTTTATTTTGAAAACTTTATGATTTGCTTTGTTCAACTCATCTTCCATACCTAAACAAAACCAAGTAGATTTTATTTATTTGTTGGTTTTGTCCCCACAGCAAGCTGTGGGGTATACTTCGTAATCAAAGAGAAAATAATCAGTCCAGCAGCAATAATAAATATAAAAAAACCAGTAAGAACAATAATTGGCGCAAAAGGTTCAAGCCACGAAAAATTTTTATCCGGCTGGATTAAAGTCATCATGCATACCCCAACCATAACCAACATGAACAAAGCCAATCCAAGCAAGAACAATTTTTTCGAGTTTGTTTCCATGTTTAATCAACCCAGGAATAGTTTAAAAATATTTAGATAAAAAAATATAAAAAAAGCCGGGGCAAAAACCCCGACGTGGAAAATAAAAAATAAATTAATAATTTAATTCAGTATCAGTTACGGGCCTATCTCCAAACTTCAATTCCTAAATCGGACATTGACTTTTGAGGTCCAGCTCTTTCGTTCTCGAACGACTTTCCAAGAACGTATGGAGATTTAACACCAGTCATAATAGTAATAACTCTGACTTTTCCGACAAAATCTTTACTAATTCTTGCTCCGATAATAACTTGAGCATCGTTGCTTAAGTTTTCCGAAACAGTTCTTCCAATGATATCAAACTCTTCCAGTTTCAAATCCGGTCCGCATGTGATATGAATTAAGGCACCAGTAGCACCTTGATAATCCACGTCAAGTAGAGGATGTGTCAAAGCTTGCTTACATGCTTCCATAACTCTGTCAGTAGCGTCAGATTCTCCAATACCAATAACTGCAACTCCACCATTCTTCATAATAGCTGAAACATCAGCATAATCAAGATTGATCAATGAAGGTAAAGTAATTGTTTCAACAATACCCTTAATCATAGTAGAGACCAATTCATTAGCAACTGCAAAAGCCTGTTCAATTGGCAACTGTCCAGCAATATCTACAAGTCTGTTATTATCTAAAACAATACAAGTGTCTGTAACTTCTCTCAATTCCTGTAAACCGAATTCTGCTTTGTCAATTCTTGCTTTCTCTGCTTCGAACGGCATTGTAACAACACCAATTACGACAGCACCAGATTCTTTAGCGATTTGAGCAACGACAGGCGCAGAGCCTGTTCCTGTTCCACCACCAAGACCTGCAAGAACGAAAACCATATCAGCACCACCAACAGCTTTCTTCAAGTCAACCAAAGCTTCTTTAGCTGCTTCTCTACCTACTTGAGGTCTTCCGCCAGCTCCAAGTCCACGAGTCAACTCTTTCCCTATAAGAATCTTATCGTCTGCTTTAGTAACGCTCAAATGAAGAGCATCAGTGTTTGCTGCAAAAACTCCAGCACCAGAAATTCCTTTATTGTAAAGCCAAGTAGTCATATTACAACCGCAACCTCCACAACCTATAACCTTAATGTTTGCCTTTCCAGCTTTTAATTCATCAAAGTTAATACTGTGAGAAGCTGAATTCTGAATTGCCTCTTTTGCAAAATCTAAAACCATTTTGTTTTTATTTCTTCCTCCTTTGTAATTCTATCCGTCGGAGAATTATCACATTGAGGATAACCTTCCAGACTAATCCCGAGAACAAAATTCTGTTTAAATATTCTTCGCTAAAAAAATAGATATGTTTTGTAATGAAAAAGGAGTAATTTGAAAAATTATCTCATACTCTTTTCCAACTTCCTTATCTTTTCCCCAGTTGAAATAAATTTCAAGTAAGGCGAAAATTCAAATTAGTTTTTCTAGTTTTCGAATTTTCAGCCAGCTATCATTAATTTTTCTATTTGCTTCTTCGACAACAATTTCCAAAAACTCATCGCCAACCAGAATTTTTGAACTTTTTATTATCGGAAATTCCAATCTTTCAGTGCTGTTTAATTCCAGAATAATTTTTTTCCCTAAACTCAACAAACCAGATTTTTTCCAGCCAACAAATTGCGCCTTCTTCAAAAGTTTGTCCGCATCTTCTAAAGTTCTGCACGCGACATGAAGAATGCAAGGATCCATTTTGAACTTCACAAGAGATTTTTTATGTTTCCTATTTTTAACAATTGCCATCAATTCACTTTTTATTTCTCTCAAGGAAATTTCACTATGAAAAATATCCAAGAATGATTCCCTATCTTTTTGTTTTTTCTCAATCATAATCACCACTCTCCCTGAACATGACGAAGTTGTATAATAATTTTTAAGAGAATTTATTTTGTCGCAAAGAGGCTTGATTTCAGCGTCGACACCGCCAATAAAAGATTTATCTGGACGAGAAAGTGTATCTTTTTTTGATTGTAAAAATGAGTCACCCATTGAATAATAAAGTTTAAGTAATTTAAAATTGTTGTGGAACCATGAAAAATCACAAAAAGCCAATTATCGCGACAACTTTGTCCGGACTATTCATCAAAAGCGAGCCCTGGAAAAAAGCGCACATATTATGGTACAGAAATGCCGCAGAAAAATTAAAAGATGAATCAATAATGGATTGGGCAAATAGAGAAGACTATTTTTTGGGTGTAGATGAAGTAATGAAAAAATTGCATCCTCAAATGTCTAAAGAAAACCGAGTTCAAAAAGCAAGAGAAATGTTTTTCGATTCTGTTTGTGAATATATCGACAAAAGACCAAATTTGAAAAATCCGCAGGTTATTGATTATTTCAGAAAGTTAAAAGAAAATTACAAAATCGCTTTGATTACTACAAACACGAGAAAAGCATTAGACAAAATTCTCTACTCAATTCATCTTGTTGATTTCTTCGACATAAAACAAACTTCCAAAGTCAATGAGAAAGATAACAAAAAAATAGTTTTTGAAAGATTCATAAAGCGATACGGAAAACCGATTGTTTACGTCGGTGGCGATAGAAAAGATAGTTATAGTTTTTGTGAAGAAAATAAAATTCCGGCAATTTTCGCAAACTTCGAAAAGGAAAAAGAAATTTTAGGAATTACATCAGTTCATAGATTAGATGAATTGAAAATAGAATTAGGAAAATTTTTATAATTTTTTTGGAAAATTTATTTTTGTAAACTTCTTCCAAGAGATTTTAGTAAACCGTCAAGATTTTTATTGATTTCCTCTTGAGTGTCTCTTTGGGCAAACTTTCTAACTTGCACAAGCGTTCCACCATAAACCGTTGCCAACCATTCAAGCTTGTCTTTATCTTTAACCCAATCAACATTAAAAGAGTATTCGTGTCCGCCCAACTTACAGGTCAAAACTTTATAATCTGCCCCAGTATCCTCGCAGACTCTCTCTTCCAAATAAGTTTCACAACCAGGAACATCAAAAGTTTGAATTATACCCATGTATTTTAGATTAAGTTCTTATTTATAAAAATTATTATACTAATCTTTTGGTAAAATTTCAGCCCTAACTCCATTTTCTTCGCAAAGTTCAAGGAATTCTTTCGCATCGTCATCAGTTCCGACGATACTACCATAATGCATGGGGATTGCTAAATAAGGTTTGATTATTTTCGCAGATTCAGCAGCCTCTTCCGGATTCATAGTAAATCTTCCACCAATCGGCAAAAGGGCAATAAACTTTTTATTCGGCTGATTATATCCTGTCAAATTATTCATTTCTGGAATTAAATCCGTATCGCCGGCATGATAAATTAAAAGCCCATTAATTTTTATTATATATCCAACCCCTTCTTCTTCTTTTGGATGAAATGGTTTGTTTATATTATATGCATGAACTGCCGAGACTTTTATTTCACCGATAGATAATTCTTTTCCCGGCTCGATAATATCAATTTTAACTGGAATTGAAAATTTAGTTATCTTGCTTTGACAATCAGCAGGCATTATAATTCTAGTTCCATCTTTTACAATTTTTTGCAAATCAGCGATGCTACAATGATCATAGTGGTTGTGAGTAATGAAAATTAAGTCTGCCTTTTCAACTCCTTCCTTGAGATTGTAGGGGTCAATGTAAATAAGTTTGGAATTCCTAATAACAAAACTTGAATGCCCTAACCACGAAATTTTTATTCCATCGATTTCCATATTGAATATTTTAAAAAAGATTAACCATTTTTAAAGCTTAGCAAAACTCTAAAGATCCCGAAATTATTCGAACCCATCTAATAGTCTTTTTTTGAAGATATCAAAATCCTTAATTGGAACTCTTCCACCAGAAGCTTTAGGATGACCTCCACCGGAAGCAAGAGGAATTCCTTTAGTGCAATTTTTCATAAGAAGATTCATATCTTTTTTTCCAGATTGATTTCGAGCATTAACCCTAAGAAAATTTTTATCAAGAGGATAAGAAACAATTACTGAAGATTCAGGATTTCTCAATGAAACAATTGTCGCAACTATTGAACCAATATTAAATTTCGGCTTAATCGAAAAAATAAAAAGTTTTTTTTCTGGAAAAGATTCAGCATCGTTATCAAACTTTTTAGCCCACAACTGAATTTCTTCATCAACCAATTTGTGATATTTTTCAAGGAGCTTGTAATTCCCCAAAACTAAGATTTCATAAACTTTTTTCTCTTTCCCAACAAAATAAATAAGAGAAGAAGCAATTTGCCGAGATAATTTTCCTGGAACAGATTCCGCCACCAATTCAGGATTAAAAGAAGGATAATACTTTTTGATAAATTTAGCACATTCATCAGTCTTGTAAACCATATCTGAAATAATTGAAGTACAAGTCAAAAGAATCAAATCATCAAGATTACAAAAATTTTTCCCCAAAGAGTACATTACATAACCAGAACAAAAACCGTCGTCGGTTTTTATAATATTTGGAGAATCTTTGAACTGGGAATTTAACGGATGGTGGTCAATTAAAAATGTATCAAACTCAGAAGTAAATTTTGAAAAAGATTCTGAATCAATAGTATCAATTGAAATGTCAGAAATAAAAACTTTGCTAATTTTTTTTGTTTTAAATTCAGAAGTAAATTTGTCTAACATACCAACTTTTATATCAGTAAAATTTATTGAAACAGGAGAAATATTTTGACTTTCCAAAAATTTTTCAAGCAAGATTCCGGAGATAACTCCATCATTGTCATTATGGCTAATAATCGCTACTTTATCCTTTTTAGAAATATTTTTTACAAATTTAATAAAATCAGCTTCTGAACCTTTAACAAAAATCATCTTCCAGAAAATCCTCTTTTCGATTCTTCAAAAATAATAGTAAAAAGAGCATAAGCCAAATCAGGATTTATTCTTCCTTTGTATTTATTAATTATTTCTCTTTCCCTCTCTACATCCTCAATTGGAAGATTTTGCTGAATCTTATATTTCATAAGTTCATTAACAATTCCAAGCCTTTCTTCAAGCGTTGAAATCAAAGAGTCATCGATTAAATCAATTCTACGCCTCATATCAAGAATTTTTTCATCCATTTAAAACTCCTGATTTTTCAAAACTTCTTGCAATTTGGAACATCTTTTCTTCTTTAAATTTTCCACAAATTACTTGCATACCAATAGGAATATTTTTAATTTTTCCCATCGGGATAGAGATTGCACAATTCCCTGCAATATTTACTGGACAAGTTAGAACATCATAAGAATACATTTCTTCGACACTGATTGAATCACCAATCTTATGTGGAAGTCTCGGCACCGTCGGACAAACAAGACAATCATATTTATTCAGAACATCCTCAAAAGATTTTTCAATAATTTTTTTTGCTCTCAAAGCATTAAAATAGTATCTCCCACCATATTCTGCTTTGCTGATTTCCGAACCACCAAGAATCCTTCTTAAAAATTCCGGTCCAACTGCTTCTTCAATTTTCTTACCATATTTTCTGCCATCAAATTTTCTCGTCCCAGAAAAAGATTCAACATAAACTACTGGGTAATAAGTTTGAACTGCAAGATCAATATGATTTACTTTAACAACTTCCGTTTCCCAACCATATTTTTCAGAAACAAGTTTTATTGTTTTATCAAAAATTTCTTTAATTTTTGGATTAACTTCAAGATTTCCTAAATCAAGAATAGCTACTTTTAATTTTTTAGGAATTTTTTCAATCTCATTAAAATTAAAATCAACTGAAGAAAAAGTCGTCGTATCTCTTTCATCTTTTCCTTTGATTATATTCAAAAAAACAGCTGAACTTAAAACATCTTTTGTGAGTGGCCCAATTGTATCAAAACTCATCGCTAAATCTATTAAGCCATAACGGCTAACCAATCCATAAGTTGGCTTAACACCGACGATTCCGCAATGACTTGCTGGATTTCTTATGCTTCCACCAGTATCTGTTCCTAAAGTCATATCACAAAAATCAGCAGCAACAGCCGCCGCTGGACCAGAACACGAACCACCTGGAATTAATTCAGGACTAATAGGATTTCTTGTTGGACCAAAAGCAGAAGTTTCACCAGAAGAACCAGAAGCAAATTCATCCATATTCAACATCCCAATAATCAAACCATCTTCTTTTTTTATTTTTTCAACGACGGTAGAATCATAAGTTGATTCATAATTTTCCAAAACTTTTGAAGCACACGAAGCATGAAATCCTTTTGCGTTTAGATTTGCTTTCACCCCAATAATTTTCCCCGCAAGTCTTCCCGCTTTTCCGGACTTAATTTTCTCATCTATCTTTTTAGCTTCATCCAAAAGTTTTTTTTCATTTTTCAGTTCCAAAAAAGAATTTATTTTCTTGCCGGAAGAATCATTTTTTTTAATTTCCTCAAGATATTTTTTTAATTTTTCAACCGTCGTCATTTTATTATTTCTCCCATCAATTTATTTACATAATCCATATTTCCATCATTAAGAATTAAAACATCATACTTTTCCTTAAAATAAGGAAGATTTTCTGAAACATTTTCGTTAAGAAAACCGATTTTGAGAATATTATCTGAATCAAATCCAGTAATCATATCCGGATCTTCAAGACTATCACCTAAAAGAATCACATTTTTTCTTTTACTAACAACTTTAAAAATTTCAGGAAAATCTTTTATTATTAGTTCATCCTTATTTACTGAATGAATAATCGGTTCTCTGACCTTAACTGCTTTCCCTTTTTTATCCCAATCATAAAAATTCGCGATTAGTTTTATATTCGAGTACATTTTATTTTCTTGTTTAAGATATTCCGAAATCATATCTCCCATCGCTGCAGACATAACTACTAAAGGAATTTTATTTTTGTAAAGTAAGTCTAAAAACTCAAAACAGCCTTCGCGAAATTTCAAAGTCCTTTTCGAAACAATTTCAGAGATGGTTTTTTTATCCAAACCACATTCGACCAAAAGTTCAAAATGAATTTTCCACCATTCGTGCATTTTTTTCTTTTTTTCTTCAGGAGAAATTTTCCGGTCTATTTCTATTGGATGATATTTTTCAAAAAGTTGATGTGCTCGAGAAGAATAATCAGAAGTTAGATAATTTCCCTGTCTTACTTGAGCAATCACGGTGTGAGCCTTCTGCCCGTCAACAAAAGCCCGAGTTAAAGTTTTGTCGAAATCGCTAAGAACATGCAAATTATCTTTTCCACCATAAATAAGATTTGCTCTAATTTTCTCAACCCGTTTTGGATTAACCACAAGAAGATTATCTGAATTCATTTCCAATTTCCCCTCTCAGCAAGGATAAAATCTTCATTTTTCTCAGGAGCATTAGCAAATATTTTTTTCCTAAATTCTGCATCACACTTTCCAGATTCAGATTTTTTTTCCTGTCTAAAGAGATTTGGTTTAACTTCAGCAAGAATATCTTCTCCTAAATCTGCCGAGTTAAGTTTTTCAGAAAAATTATCCATTATTTTCTTAGCTTGAAGTCTTATTTTGCCAATTTCTTCATCAGAAACCTTATGCCAAAGGAAATTTTCAGTCATAAAAACCAGATGAAAAAGAAGTTTATAAGATTAATCAAAACTGAATGACCAAGTACTTTCCCACTTCGAAATAACACTTTTTGTTGAGATAAATTTATAAAAAGAATTTTAGTGAGAGGTTTATGATTAATGAAAAAAGAGTGTCTACAGGTTCAACATATCTTGACCTATTAAGAAATACCAAAACGACAGACGTCAAAATTGTCCTTCCACAAAAAAGACAGGTCGTCGAAGACCAACGACATCGATGTTACGTTTGTCATAAGGCATTAAGCGAAGGAATATGTCATTTCAAAGAAGTTGAGGGACCAGACCCAAAAACCGGTGCAAATTCGAAGGGATTAAGAGCTTTATGTGCTTCATGTTATTTTGATTTCAGCCACGGAAAAAACCCCACAATTCAGCCGCTTAGTCAAGAAGAAAAAAGGGGTTAAGATGCCAAGATTAAAATTTCCTTTAATATTTATCGCGAACAGCCATGGATTTATGAACGATTTTTCGAAGCAGAAAGAATTCATAGTCAGATTCCAGCCAGAATATTTTCTTATTGACCAACTTGAGAATTTTGCTCTTGAAGAAAAAGAAGATTTTGAAAGCCTGAAAAAACAAAAAAGGATTTCTGAAATGAGCGACTTTGAAAAACAAAAAGAATTAATTGAATTTTGCGAAGACAAAGGAATAAAACTCGTCGGTATAGATATGCCTAATTTAGGAGTTCCGTTGAAAATCGCGAAAAAAATAAATAAAAGACTTGTATTAAGTGAAGAAGAAAAATTTGAAATTGAAGAAACTCTTCCAGAAAGAGCAAGACATCAAATAGAAAAAATAAAAGAGTATACGAAAAAAACGGACAAACCAATTATTGTTTCATTAAGCGCTTGGTTCATGAAAGAAAATTCAGAGTTAAGGGATAATTTCTCAAACTATTTAATGGGCTATCTTTCCGACGCTGACGGCAAAGTCCTGATTTCAAAACCAGAAAAAGGACAAAAAATATTCTGGAGAGAAATTGAAAAATTTTAATCAGATATTTTTAATCAAATAATCCCCACAACAACCGACGTTGTGAATAATTGTTTTCCCTAATTTCTTAACGCCTTTTCCCTCATGAATATGCCCGCAAAAAACATACTTGGGTTGATATTTTTTTATATACGACAAAACGACTTTGCTTCCAGCATGTTTTCCCTGCCAATTTTTTGGTGCACCAGAAAAATTTACTTTATCTAAAATTCCATAAGGTGGAGCATGACAAACTAAAACATCAACTTTTCCAAAACGTTTCAAAATTTTTTCGGCTTTTTTTGTTTGCTTTCTTGCTTTTTTCATCTGTTCATTGTAATCTTTCGGCTTGAATTCATTCACCCAAGAAACATCCAGAAAATGCTCGACAAAACCAATTTTAATTCCGTTAAAATTTCTCAAAACATTTTTAGATATATTCACATTCTTCATTTTTCTTAAAAGAGGAATATAATGTGGAAGTTTTATTTTGTACTTTTTTTCTTCTTCCCTTACTGAAGAATCTTTATTTGCAACATTTCCAAGAATTAAATAAACCGGAGCAATTTTCGAATAAAATTTAATAACTTTCAAAGAAGAAGAACTTATTTCTTTCCAGACTCTTTTCGAAAAATTCAAATCTTTTTTAATTTCAGGCAGATTTTTTCTTTCTCTTTCAAGACCATTCATATAAAATTTTCTCGCCTCGTCAGCTTTTCCCAAATCGCCAGTTATAATAACTGCATCAAATTTTTCATTAGGAATTCTTTTTGGTAAAACTCCATGTGGATCGCCGACAATTAATAATTTCATTTTTCTTTCACTTCCTCAGCATTTTTATAAGTTTCCAAAAACATTTTTTTTATAATTTTTGTAAATGATTCATCTCGTATCAAAAGAGTTGCATTTGAATTAATCAATCCAATAAGAACTTCTTTATCGTCGACTATTGAGATTGCAATCCCTTCATTTTCCATTACTCTCAATGGATTTTTCTTTCCGATTTTTTTATAATATTTAATCCAATCAGAAATATTCCCTTTTGTTTCGTCATTCTCTCTAATCAAGGTTTTCATATCAAGAGCACTTCCTTTTTTAAATTCTTCAGCCCATTCAGGATTAAACTCCCCAGTAAATTTAACTGCATAAGAATATTTTTTCGCTTTCATCATCTCACGAGCAATTTCATAAAATGCCTTCCTACCAAATCCGACGATAACTGGATTTTTTTCTCTTGATTCATAAGTCAATTCCATCTCTTTAGCTTTCTCTTTAGCCCGCATTAGTAGTTTTTCTTTTTCCTCAATTAATTTTATCAATGAAACTGGATTTGTTGAAGAAAATTTTTTGGTTTTGTCAGGAATAATTGTTGCCAAACCTTTTTTTACCAGCGAATCTAAAACGTGATATATTCTTCCATAAGGAACCCCGCTTTTTGAACTGACTTCCGTCGAGCTTAATTTTTCGTGCTTGACAAGAACTTCATACACTTTAGATTCATTTTTTGTAAGTCCTAATTCTTCAGATAATTCTTTTTCCATTTTAGTAATACAACCACATTAAGGGTTGCATATATTTAAATATATTTATTTTATGTTATTATTACTAAGTAAATACAAAACAAACAAAAATGACAAACAAACTAACAAAAAAACTTGCAGTATTCGACATAGATGGAACCATTTTAGATTCGAGAGAAAGAATGGCTAGAGAATTAGTCTGGACTGCTGAACAGCTAGGGGTTAATACAGATTACAATATTGCTTTAGCAAACTACAATAAATGGAGTAAATTTATGGAAGTTTATAATATCACTAAATCAGATTTCTTTAATGTTAAGGGACAAGGAAAAACTTGGAAGGAATCTTTAGAAAGTAAAGAAGCAAGATTGTACAAGGACACTTTACCTTGCCTTGAAGAACTTTCTCAAAGAGGAATTATTCTTGCAACATTAACAAAATCAAAACCAGAATATACTTGGGAAAAGATAAATTATTTTGGGTTAGAAAAATATTTTGGAGATAGGGTTGCTATTTCAGATGTAAAAAGTTCTTCTAAATTAGAAGACGCAAAAAAATTAGTCAGTCAAGTTGGGCTGGAAAATATTAGTAAAGCTTATTTTATTGGAGACCAAACAGGAGATGTCACAATTGCTCCAGAAATAGGACAAGAGTTTAGTGTTAATCCAAATGGAATTTGGATAAATCGAGAATATTCCGGCACGCCTCAAGAGCTAATTAATTTCACTCAAATAAACTCGCTTGAAGAATTATCGAAGATAATTTTATCTAATTAAAATGGAACAAAAAATAAAACAAATTGTAAGAAAAAATTTGAATGCAGAAGTTCTGGAAATAACTCCAACAAAGGGGGGATTTTCACATCCAATGTTTTTAGTTAAATTAGATAAAAAGCCAAATGAAGTTATTATAAGGTTTTCAAACTTAACAAACAAAAAAGAATTAGACTTACGAAAAGAACTTTTTGTTTTGGAATCATTATCTCATCAAGGAATTCCGGTTCCAAAAGTAATTTCTTTTGATAAATCAGAAACAGATTTAGATATTGCAATCATAGAAAAAGTAGAAGGAATTAGATTAGACACCCTTTGGGATTCTTTAACAAAACAAGAGAAAGTTCAAATAACTGAAGAAATAGGAAAAATTTTAAGAAAAATACATTCAATAAAGTTGCCAAAATTTGGAAGACTAAAGGAAGGTGGAGAAGTAGAACAAGAACCTGATTTCAAATTCAAAAATTCAGAACTGCCTTCAGAGTATAGCGATTTCTTAAGAAAAGAATTTGAAAAACATTTTTATGAAATCGGAAAACTGTTTTCATTTAAAGAAATTGATTCAGAACAAATTTTGAAAATAATCTCTTTTGTGCTAAACAATAAAGAAGAGATAGAATACACTGGAAAACCAACATTAATTCATGGGGATTTTATGCTTGGGCATATTTTTGTTAAGAAAGAAAAAGAAAAATATCAAATTACCGGAATAATCGACGTGGAATTTGCAGAACCATCTTCACCAGAATTTGATTTTATAAAACTGCATCGACAGGGATTTTTCGAAGACAAAGAGTTACTTGAGGCACTAAAAAAGGGTTATGGAGAAATAAATGAAAAAGCAGTAGAAATATTCCGAATGATAAGAGATTTAGAATTTGCACAAGTATTAATTTTTTCAGGGAATTCAAAAAAAGGAAATGAGATAATTAATCAAATTGAAGAAAGAATAAAAGTTTTAGAAAACTAATTACGGAGTCAATCTATCTCTATCAAATTTTATGGAATAAAATTTTACTGAGACATGACTTACGGAGTAAGTCTGTCTCTATCTCTTGGGAATAAAACAGCTTCTCGAATATTGTTCAATCCCAAAATCAGCATAGTCAATCTTTCAAGTCCAATTCCAAATCCAGAATGGGGTGGAGCACCAAATCTAAAGCTATCGATATAAGCTTTGAAATCTTTTGGGTTTAATCCTTTCACTTTTAGTCTTTCAATTAGCAGTTCAGGAAGATGAATTCTTTGTCCGCCAGAAGAAATTTCCATACCTTTGTATATTACATCAAAACCTCGAGAAAGTTCTTCGCCATTTTTACCTTCTTTAGGCATAATATAAAACGTTTTTCCAGCAAGAGGCCAGTCATGAACAAAAACAATTGTCTCGGGAAATAATTCGCCAAGCATTTTTTCTGATTCACCAGACAAGTCATCTTTCCCGACGTGAACTTTATGCTTCTTACACAGCTCAACAACTTCAGCAAAAGTCAAATATTTTGTTTTAGGAATTTCTAATTTAACTTCAAGTAAATTCAAATCTTCTTTGTTAAGTTCAAGAACTTTCTTAACCATAAATTGAACACCCCGACCAAGAACATCCATGACAACAAACTCGTCGGCAAATGCTTGTTCATAATCGAATTGTCTCGCTTCATTTAAATGTCGAATAGTGTTGTGTTTTTCTGCTCTCCAAACTGTAAAAACTGCGAAAACTTTTTCCATAGAACAAGCCAGCATTTGTTTGTATAACTGACAGCTCTGAGAAAGGAATGCTTTCTTTTCAAAATATTTTGCTTCAAATAATTCAGTCCCGCCTTCACTAGAAGAACCAATTATCGACGGAAATTGCGCTTCTAAAGCGCCCTCATTTGTCATAAACTCGTGATAAGCCTGAAGGAGAGTACTTTGAATTTTGAAAATTGCCTGAATCTTTCTTCGGTGTAAATCTAAAAATCGGTAATCCAATCTTTTTGGCAACTCGGTTTTTGAGAAATCAGAAACATCAATCGGCAAATCTTCCGCATGAGCAAATTCCAAAAATTCTTCAGGAATAATTTCTTTTCCACCTGGCGCCTGTTTTGAGTCCGCAACTTTTCCTTTAATATAAACAACTGATTCTCGAGAAACCTTGCTTATTTTTTCAAATATCTCGTCGGAAACGTAACCTTTTACTGCAGTAACCTGGATTATCCCTGAGATATCTCGCAAAACTAAAAACTTAATTTTACCCAAAGCACGAATATCATGAACCCAACCAACAATTTCAACCTTCTCTTTCTTTTCTGAAAAAACATCTTTTACATAACTTCGTTTTTTAGATAACTCAACAAAATCAATTGGATTTTTATATTCAGTCATAGCAAAACCAGAAAATCAAAGATTAAAAGGATTTTGGTTTAATAGTTAAATCTTTTTTCGTAATTTTTATGATCAAAGTATTCAATTATAACTGCAAGAATTTCGACATGATTCGTCAGCACAGAATAAACTAATCTCCAACCATTTGGAAGAGGATACCAAAATAAGTTATCTATATTATATTTCTTAATGTATTCTTTTGGAATTAATTCTTTTCGTATTTTCTCTCCACAAAATGCATTTTCTTTCAAATTAGCTATCGCTTTTCGAATAGATTTCTTTAACCAATCTTCTTCTGAAAGAGAATCAAAAGCATTTTCAGTTTTCTCGTCGATAAAAGTCACTTCATCAGAAGGTTTGGCAAAAGACATTTTAGTACCTCTTTCTTCCAGAAAGTTTTTTTATTAATTCTGGATTCCAAAGGTAAACTATAAAACCTTCTTTATCCATTCCAATTTTATTGCTGTCTTCAAGATACTGAAGAATTACATTAAATGTTCCCCACATCATTTTCTTCGGAAGTTTCTGAAACAATTCTGTTTTTTTGAATTCTCCAGAATTTTCTTTTATGAATTTTTCAACCATAACAACAGTTTCAAGTCTCGGACTTCGAGTAATTATTTCTTCAATATTAAATTTCATTTCTTGTGTTTCCATTTTAGATAATTATCTGTTTATCAGTTGATTATATTATCAATTGATAGTATTTAAATGTTTCGAAAGACAGGTTTATATAACCAAAAACCCGAGAATTTTCATGTCCTTCACCATAATTGCACTCGATAAAAAAACCAAAGAAAACTTTGCAAAGCCAGAAGAGATGCAAAATTCTCATAAAGAAATTTTCAAAATAATAGAAAAATCGAAATTTTCTAAAGCACGAGTTGGAATTCTTTCAACGAAATCAGGAAAAGTTGAAACCCCTTTTTTCATGCCAGTCGCAACCCGTGGAGTTGTAAAAAGTTTATCCTCAGAAGATTTACAAGAAATCGGAATAAAAACAGTTATCTCAAATGCTTTAATTTTATATTTAAGAAACGGCTCTGAAATAATTAAAAAATTCGGAGGAATAAGAAATTTCATGAATCATAAAGGAATAAACTTCACAGATTCAGGCGGTTTCCAAATGTATTCACCAAGAATTTACATTAAATCAAACGACAAAGGTGTTCATTTTAAAAATCCAATCTCTGGAGAAAAATTATTTATAACACCAGAAAAAGATATGGAAATCCAATTAGATATAAACAGCGACGTTGCAATGTGCCTTGATACAATGCCAATGTATAATCATTCAAAAGAAGAAATTGCTGAAGCAGTAAGAAAAACCTCACTTTGGGCAGAAAGATGCAAAAAGCACCATGATGAACTGCAAAAAGATCTTCCAGAAAAAAACAGACAAATGCTTTTCGGAATTATTCAGGGCGGAATTTACGAAGACTTAAGAAAAAAATCAGCAGAAGATTTAATCAAACTAAATTTCGACGGATATTCAATCGGCGGTTTTGGTTTAGGAGAAACACGAGAAGAAGAATTCAAAATTGTCGAACAAATGAAAAAACTTATTCCAAAAGACAAACCAATTTATCTAATGGGAATTGGAGACCCACTTGAAATACTAAAATCCATTTCATACGGAATAGATATTTTCGATTCACGAATGCCAACTCAAAACGCGAGAAGAGGAATGCTTTTCACATCAGAGGGAAAACTAAGAATTATGAAAAAAGAATATGAATTCAGCAAAGAACCTTTAGATAAAAACTGCAATTGCTTTGTATGCAAAAATTACTCTCGAGCTTTCATAAGATACCAACTCACGAACGACGAAGCCGTCGGAAAAAAACTCGCAACATTCCATAATATTTATTTTCTACAAAAATTAATTGAAACAGCGAGAGAAAAAATCAAAGAAGGGAAGTTTGAAAGTTTCTTGGGGGAATGTGAAAAGAATTGGAAAGAATAAAATTAGTTTGAGTTGCTCACAACAGATGGAAAGATTTAAATATACCTTTGTATACAGAAGTATATGGAGACAGAACAAACAACAATTAGAATAAATCCGAATACAAAAAGTGAACTTGATTTTTTTAGGCAATATAAAAATGAAAGCTACGACGAATTAGTTAGAAAATTAATTCATTTAGTTAAAACCTGTGAGAAAGAACCAAAACTTAGCCAAAAAACAATTCTGGAAATCAAAGAAGCCCGAGAAAGAATTAAAAAAGGTGAATTCTATACTGAAAGCGAGGCTAAGAAAATTCTTGGCTTGTAATAATGTATCAGATAATTTTTGAAAAAGAGGCGTTGCATTTCATAAATACCCTCGAGAAAGAAATAAAAGAGAGAATTTGGAATAAACTTCAGCAATGCAAAGAAAATCCTTTTCATTTTTTAGAACATCTCGAAGAAATTTCAGGTTTCAAATTAAGAATCGGAGATTATCGTTTAATTATTGACATTGACAAAACAACCAATATTCTCCGGGTAATCAAAGCAGGACACAGAAAAAATATTTACGAGAGATAATTTTTTGGAAGAATGCGGGGAAGAAGAAATACTACTGAAAAAAGTAACCTCCTTTAGTTGTTTGAATGATCAATCGATTATCATTATCCATATCAAAAAGTTCCTCTCGACACAAAGATAATACTTTATTTGCAAGAGAGATTATCTCGGGACTCTCAATCCTTAAACTGATTTTTAAATTACATAACTCCTTAATTCTTAATCCACTTTCATGAAGTTCTTTTCCCATAAAAAGATTGATTATTCTTTCAAGTTCATGAATATTTATTTCATTCCTTCCAGAAAAACATTCTCTACTAAGTAATTTTCCTTTCTTTAAAATCTTCTTTAAAATTTCAATATTATAGCTAATTGCATTATGCGCTTTTTTTCTTATTTCCCCATCCATATTTGTAAGATTTTTAATCGCCCTTAATAATTCTCCCCTATGTTCGATTAGGGGATCGATTTGGGTTAAAATAGATTTTTGACCAACAATTAATTGATTAGCTTGTAAAGCAAAATAACAAAGTGAAGAACCGATTACTGAAGGAACAAAACAAGAATAATAATCTAAATTCTTTCGTAAGAGAGAAGAACATAAAATAGCCGTTCTTAAATCTCCCCCAAATCCATTAAAAATTATAACACAATGACGAACATTTTCTTTTTTTAAAATTTCTTGTATAAAATACTCTATGTACACTTCATCGTTTAAATCGATGCCCTTTTCAATAATTGGATTATATTGGATTACAAAAACTCTTTTTTTAAAATATCCTTCTAACTCAAAAAGTAATTTCACAACATCATCTTCTACCATCTAAAAGATTAAATTATTAGATATTTAAAATTTTTCAAATGAGTTAAAATCGGAATAAGAATAGTTATAAATGAGTGAAGAAACATTTATAAATGAGTAATAATTCCTCATTTTATGAAGCGGGAAAAGATTAGGTTACAGGTTGAAATTTCTAAAGAGGCGCAAGATGAGATAGAGAACATGAGAAAGAATTTAAATTTATCGTCGATATCTGACGTTATAAGAAGTAGTTTAAAACTTACCAAATATTTAGACCTAGAAAAAGAAGCCGGAAATGAAGTTATTATAAGAAATAAAAAAACTGGAAAAGAAAAAGAAGTAGTTTTTCTAAGATAATTAAATTTAAGAGGAGATAAATGTCCTTAAGTAAGATGTCCCAAGAAACAATAGTCATTGATTCTCTCTCAAAAGAAGTACCGAACATAAAAAAAGATTTCTTTAGAATAAGAGAGGTAAATAAACAAAAAAGATTGACCCTTTATCACATTGTAGTTCATATTCTCGCGTTTTTTATTTTAATCCCATTTTTAGTAATGGTCCTGTTTCAAATAAAAGTACCAGAAACATATTCCACATTAGTTTCTGTTGTAGTTGGTTTTTACTTCGCAAAATCATTACTTGACTATAGATAATATTCCTATTTATCTCAGAAATTTCACTTCTGACGAAGTCGAATGAAATTTCAACTAATCCTTCGCGACTTTGGAGCGAAGCAAATTATCTATTTAATGAAACAAAAAAGGGAAAATCTTTTCGTTAATCTTATAGATGATTAAATAAATTACAATTACGGCTAAAATGATTAACAAGAAGGAAAACTCAGTATTAAGAGAATTAACCAATTTTGACAAATCTGGGAGAAGGAAAGTAGTAATAATTGCAGAAGAGGTTAACAAAATGTCTATTGGAGTAATAGGATTTTCCGTTTTATGATTGATGCCTAAAAAATACATAACCGAATGTCCGTAAACAACAAAGATAAATAAGTCAGTCAAGAATATCAAAACAAGGAGAAAAAATCCAAACTCGAGAATAGGCAAGTTAATTTGAAAAATACTTTTAACAAAGGGTTCAAGTAAAAAAAGAATTAATATTATTGAAATATAAAAAATAAAATGATGTTTTCCTGCTTTTTCTAATACCATCGTTTCATTTTACAAACTTCCTTATACATTCCATCACCGTTTTCCCGTCGAACTTTCCAGCAAATTCTTTTATCAAAATTCCCATATAAGCATTTGCATTCAGTCCAGGTTTTTCCTTAATCAAATTCAAAATTCTTTCTTCCAAAACAGAAACATCAACAGATTCTTTTTTCGAGAATGAATTCAAAACATCTTCAATGTGAATTCCCTGCCCAAGTTTTTCCAAAATTCCTTTAACATCTAATTCTTTTATTTTTCCTTTCTGAAGCTGGTGAATTACACTTTCAATTACATCGACGGAAAATCTTTCCTGTTTTTGTTTTATGCTTAAATTATTTCTCGCCGCAATTTCTTTCGGCCATAAAACTAAAGTCTTAACAACAAGATTCGGATGATTGTGCAAATTAATCAAAGCCTTAAATTCTTCAAGCAAACCTTCGGAAAGAAGAAGTTTCATCATCTCCGGTTCAAGTCCTTTGTCTTTCAATTCACTTTCGATTTCAGATTTAAGTTTAGGAAGATTTTTCTTCGCCTCGTTCAGCATATCTCGAGAAATTTTCAGCAACGGAATATCCGTTTCAGGATACATTCTGTCCGCACCCGGCATCGGCCTCATAAATTCAGTTCTCCCGTCGGGAAGAGCATTCCTAACTTCTGAATTAACTTTTTTTCCCTGCTCAACTAATTCTTTCTGTCTCAAAATCTCATTATCAACAATCTTAATCATCATCGACGGTTCCTGAAATCCCTTTATCTCAATTCTCGCCCCGCCTTTTATTGAAACATTAACATCCTGTCTTATCGTTCCAATTCCTCGCTTAACTTTGCAACTCCTCAAAATTTCCCCAAGTTTCAAAGCAGTTTCTTTAACATGTTCAGCGTCCTTCAAATCCGGATCCGTCGCAATTTCAATCAGCGGAATTCCCAATCTATCAAGACGATAAATAGAAGATTTTTCAGTTTTCTCAACAATTCTCGCCGCATCTTCTTCAAGACAAATTGACTGAATTCCGACTTTTCCCTTCGACGTTTCTAAAAAACCATTTATAGCAATAAGAACCGTCCTCTGAAAACCAGAAGTGTTGCTCCCATCGATAACTGTCTTTCTCATAACCTGAACTATTGGAAGCGCCTGACAATTAAATAATTCTGAAAGTTGTAAAGCAATTTTCAAAGCATCAGGATTAAGTTCGTGCGGTGGTTCCTCATCAAGTTCAACTAAACAAGTAGTGCTATAACCTTGATAAAAAAAATCTCTACCAATCGCTGCCTCATATTTCGCCGCCTCGTCGATAACTCCACTTTCACCAGCAACGGCATGAAGTTTTCGGTGAATAACAAATTCCGGCTCGTCGGTTCTCAAAATTCCGGGACAATTACAGAATAATTTTCGCGTATCAAGTTGTTGATGAATTTCCAAACCAGCTCTAAAACCTAATTTTTTATAATCATCACTTTGCATAAAAAAAAGAAAGAAAAGGAGTTTATTAAAATTGTGTATTAGGAAAAATTTCTCTTAAAAACATTATCTATATCTGGAAATTACTCTTGAGAAATTATACCTCGAACTATCTATTTCTAAAATTCCAAATCCTTTCCCAGCATCCATTAAATTAACCAAATGGACTTTCCCAGAATTATTCTCTGAATAAATTCCGGTATGCCCAGAAAATACAAATTTTGGACGAATTCTTTTTATTTCATCAATTACCTTTTGAGCCAACGGAAATTGATTATTTTCCTCGAGAATATTCAATGGGGACTCATGAAATAATAAAACATCCAAACCCCCAGCAGATATACTCTTTAAATTAGGAATATCTTTTTCATTAATGTGTTTCTCATCTTTTCTAGATGAGTAATTTCCACCAACACCTGAAAATCTAACTTTTAATTCTCCTTTTTCAAAAGAGTATATTTGGTCGCTATTTATTTTAGCAGGTAAAGGATATCCCTCAGAATCAAGAAGAATACTTGTAGGCTCGTGATTTCCATGGACAAAATAATGGGGTGTTAAGCCAGAAATATTTCTGATATCAGTGTGATCTCCACAATCTAAAACTAAATCAGGATTAGTTGATTCATAAGCCATTTTTGCAGCGTCGTAATCTGAATGAATATCTGTCAGGACAAGGATCTTTATTTTTTCATTATGTTCCATCTTACGCCACTCCTTGTTTTATTTAACCTCTGTAATTGGTTAACATTATTTTTTCCCACACCATCATAAATCATTTTTGGAGTAAATCCGTTATGTCTACAAATATCATACAAATCCAAAACATCTTCTTGATCTTGTTTTCTTGGATTTTTAGTTTTTTCACAGCAAATTTCAAGTTTCATTCTCATCAGTTCAATGGGATTAAGAACATTAATCGGAACGCCAAAAAGAGTAGTTGAAACTGCCTCGTTCCAGTCAGATTCATTAACTATTTTTCCGTCTAAAACAACCCCCCCGTCATGAGAACCATTGGGGACATAAGCGTCAATACTTATTGAGTTAAGAAAATTTCTTTCTCCATCTCTAGATTTTCCTCGAAGAGTATATTTATTTGGCACCGATAAAGATTTTCCACCCATGTCTAAATCATCAAAGACTGATTGAATAATTGGTAAATAGTCTTTTCTTCTTACAATTAAATCTATATCATGAGTTCCTCTCCAATTGGGAATAGCTTCTTCACCATAAATATTTACAATATTTCCTAAAACACCCATTCCTCCAATGAACATAATCTGGTCTGAAGCAATATGGGTTTGAGCATTATGACCCAAAGCCATTGCATATCTAACTGGATCAAACCTACTATCTCCAGAGAACATTCTACAATAGTCAGGATAAGTTCCTTTTTCTACGAGAGCATACTCCATATCTTCTAATTTTGCCATAGATTGCCCAAGCCCAGATTGTTTAAAAACCTTCCGATTTTGTCTTCTCTTTGAAGTTACAACATAATCATTCTTCCAACCTGTCGTTGAACTCACCAGAAATATTTTCAAGCATTTTCTCTCGAATTTTCTCGTTTGACGAAGCCCAATCAGTATGTCCTAAAACCCAGCCAAGTTTTACCAAGGCTGTTTCAGAGTGCATATCTCCGAGATAAACAACTCCTGTTTTCAAAAGTTCCCGTCCAGTAGAATAAACTTTCGGATTCAACCTTCCATAAATCGTCTGCGCAGTCGCACAAATAAACATGCCTTTTTTCTGAACTTCTTTTAATTTCGGAATCCAATTATTTCTAGACTCATAAGCAGCGATTTGTCCAAGCCCCATGAACTCAATCACAACCCCTTTGCATCCTTTCTTCAAGAAGTAATCCAAAATGTCTGGGTCTTGTCCCGGAAAATATTTTATCAAAGCAATTTTCCCCTCGAATTTATTATCAAGATAAACTTTTTTATTTTCTTTTCTCACTGGATTAAAGCTGGACAAAATTTCCATTTTATTTGGAAAGACTTTTGCAATAGGTTTTGTATTTATCGGTCTGAATGCGTCACGTCGAGAAGAATGCATTTTTCGAACTTTAGTCCCACGAAGAACATAGCAAAAGTCATCGTTCGTATCTGCATGCCCAACCAAAACAACTTCAGCAATATCTGAAACAGCGACGAGAGATGCACATTCTAAATTTAGCGATGCATCACTTGAAGCTCTGTCTGTACTTCTCTGACTATAAGTTAAAACAACCGGCTTGTTCAAATCTCGAAGAAAAAAAGATAAAGCAGTAGCAGTGTAATGTAATGAATCCGTTCCATGAGTCACAATCACTCCTTTAATATTATCATCTTTTAACAAAACATCGACGGATTTTGCAATTTCTTTCCAGTCTTTAAAATCCATTTCACCTGAATCTTTTTTGAACGGACTTTCAATTCGAGAAACGTTTGCATGTTTAAAAACTTCCGGATAAAATTGGAAAAGTTTTTCTGGTGAAGTTAACCATTTTACCGCTCCTGTTTTTGAATCAAGTTGTGAACTTATCGTCCCACCAACCATAACCATCCCAATGTTTGGTTTTTCCTCGTCAGATTTAGTTTCAAATTTTTCGACTATCGGAGAATACTTTTTCTTAACTTTTATTTCAATTATATCTTTTTTATTCAGTCCAATATTATACCCATTATTTAGCTTGAACAAAACAACATCTTTCTCGTCCTGGGGCGACTCCAAAAGAAGGCCTTCATAAATTTTATGCATGAGATGAACTTCAACATAATCTCCCGGACAAGCACTAGTTTTTACCATAAAGAATTAACAAAAAGTTTCTATAAAAAACTATCTAACAATTTCAAAGATATACATAATTTAATAAATCCAAAAAATATTTAGTCCTTATGCCAAAAATAGGTTTAGAAATTCATGGATATTTGCTGACTGAAGAAAAATTATTCTGTGATTGTAAATCCGAGCATGGAATAAAATTCACAAAACCCAATACAAACATCTGCCCAATTTGCACTGGACAGCCCGGCTCAAAACCGATGCTACCAAATGAAGAAGCAGTAAAAAAATCAGTTCAAGTTTCATTGGTTCTGGGATGCAAAATAAATCAGAACACACCCTGGATGAGAAAACATTATTCCTGGCCCGACTTACCTAAAGGGTATCAAAACACGCTTTCTGGGCCGTATGCAGTTCCAACTGGAAGTGATGGAAAATTTTTAGGAATAAAAATAAGAGAATGTCACCTTGAAGAAGACCCAGCAGCATGGAACCCTGAAACAGGAGAAATTGATTACAATCGTTCAGGAAGCCCGTTAATTGAAATAGTCACCGACCCTGATTTCTCTTCATCTGAACAAGTCGGAGAATGGCTAAAACAATTAGTTGAAACATTATGGTACATGAAACTTCTCGACAAAAGTTCAGGAATAAAATCCGATGTAAATGTTTCTCTGCCTGAAAAAAACGGCGAAAGAATTGAAATAAAAAATGTAAATAGTATAGAAAATATCAAGCGAGCAATTGAAACAGAAATAAAACGTCAGTCAAAAGAAGTTCCGAAAAAAAAAGAAACAAGAAGATACGACGACAAAAAAAATACGACGACAAAAATGAGAAGCAAGGAAAATGCAGAGGATTATCGTTTCATTTCAGAACCAGATTTGCCTTTGATTCAGTTTGAAAAAAAATATTTAATTGAAATTGAAAAAAATCTTCCCGAAACTCCAACAAAAAAAATTGAAAAAATTATAAAGAAGCACAAACTTTCAAAATATGACGCGGAAGTTCTGACAAAAAATCTTGACATTGTTGAGTTCTTTGAGAAAGTAGCTGAAAAAGTAAATATCAAACTTGCAGTATCTTGGGTAACTGTTGAATTAAAAAGACTGTTAAATTATGCAAATAAAGAACTAGATGAAGTTGATATAAAACCAGAACATTTCATTGAGCTTCTTGAACTTGTAGAAAAAGAAATCATAACCGAATTAAAAGCCAAAGAAATCTTAAATAAATTTATCCCAAAATCTTTTTCTCCGAAAGAAATTGCCGAACAAAATAAAAAAATATCGTCTGAAAATGAGATAGAAAAAATAGCAAAGAAAGCAATAAGCGAAAATGAAAAAGCGGTTTTAGATTACAAATCTGGAAAAAAAGAATCAATAAATTTTCTTATTGGGCAAGTAATGAAAATGTCAAACAAACGGGCAGATTTCAAAACTGCAAAAGAAGTCATTGAAAAATTGATTTCAAAATAATCTAGTTAAAAACAACTAAATATAAAAAGTTTAATCTGTCTGAATTTTAATGAAAAAATTACTTTCAAAATTTTTAGGATTGGAAGAAATAAGTGCAATGGGAAGACACCTATTTTACAATCTTCAGCCGGAAATGGATTCTTCAGAATTAGCAGGATATTTTTCGAGACAAACAAAGTATATTGTAGTCCCAGGTTTTTTTGAGAGAAAAAATGTTTTGAAAACAAGAAACATTCCAGAAGGATCCGCAATTTTTGATTACAATTCAAAACAAGACAATAGAAAATCAGCAGAACAATTAGCAAGATTTATCGAGGATAATTATTGGGGTTCACCATTACAAGCCATCGGATACAGCATGGGTGGGCTTGTGTTAAGATATGCAGTCCAGCTTCTTGGTGCAGACAAATATGTCAAGTCATTTGTTACAATTGCGACACCACATCAGGGAACATTGTCACCAATTATTCTTCCATTTTCCTTAACCACTACCTCATGCTGGCAGATGCTTCCAGGTTCAGATTTTTTAAAAGAACTAAATTCCGCACCACTAGGAAAAATCGAAAAAGTTCTTTGTCTAAGAGCAGATTCATTAGATGAACTTGTTTTTCCATTAAAAAACGCGAAGTGGCCCTCAACTAATCGAAAAATAAAAAATCAAAAAGTTCCAGAAGTCAACGGACACGCAAATATTTTGTCCAATGAAAAATCATGGGGAATAGCCCTAGATTTTTTGAATGAAAGAGAAAGCCAACCCGGAACAAGCGGAGAGTTTGGATATTTTTAGTTATTTCTTTCTCCAATTATAAATCAAAAAGATTATCATAAAACTAAACCAACCTGCCAAGAACCAAACCCAGTTTCCCGATGTAGAAAAAGTGCTTATTTGTCCCGCAGATTCAATCATCGGAACATTCGCTGTTTTTAATAAAGCATCTTGAGAAAAAACTCGGGCGTTAGAATATACCGAAATCAGTAATGTTAAAATTCCAGAAAATAAAGCAACCGGAAGAATATTTTTTAATTTCGAAGAAAGATTTGAATTTTTAGGAGAAATCACAATTAATTTATTTGCAATTTTATAAACAGGAATTTTTTTTCCTCTCTTACTCCAAAAAAAATCTTTGCTCTTTTCAATAAGTCCAGAATGCAAAAGTTTTTTCAGATTATATTCTACGGTATTTATCGGAACTTTCAGCTCTTTCGAAATATCTTCCTCGCTCAACTCTTTTTCAGAAATCAAGGCAAGAATTTTTTTGCATGTTGGATTAGAAATTGCCTCGCCAAGTTTTTTTGATTTCTCATCTTCCAAAGAAAAAAGAATATATTTTTCCGACGACATTTTATCTTAATTCAAAAACCGCTCGAACATTTGCTATAATTTCTTGTTCAGATGGTTGAATATTTGTAGCAGCCATTTTCATTTCAGCAGTAGATGCGCCCGCAACAGCATCGTAAGCTCTCCAAGGTTGATAACCAAAATCAGAAGTTGAAACAGAAACTAATTTTTTAACTTCCATGTTCATTCCTTTAGCAACACTTTCTGCTTCTCTCCGAGCATCTTTGCTTGCCTGCTCTGAAGCTTGCGCTTCGTATTCATCTCGTTTTTCCTGACTTAATTCAAAATTAATATAATTCAAAGAAGCCCCATTGTCCACAACAGCGTCGATTATTTTGCTTAGATTAGAAGAGTCTTCAACAGGTAATTCTATTTTCAAAGAATGCATTGCTCTATATCCATTTTGATTTCTTCCACCATTATAATAATTATAATCCGGATAAACATTAAAATTTTCTGTCTGAATATCTTTTCTTTCAAATCCCTGCAAAATCAAAGCAGTCAAAACTTTCTCAACAATTTCGGCATTCTTGTCTTTAGCTTCAGTTGCATTAATTCCTTTAGTTTCAACATTAAAATAAACTGTAACTAAATCAGGCGTTGCGCTTATTTTTGCATTCCCATTAGCTTCAATAATTACTTTATTTCCAGTAAAATATCCATATGAAAAAATTCCAATCAAAGCAAGCAAAATTATTGAACCAACAATAATCATTGTCATCTGAACTGATTTTTCCATAACAAACAGAAAGAAATCTAACTTATAAATCCAGCGATGAGTTCAAAGAGGATTGAAGTGATAACTAAATAAATATGAGCCCGGAAGGAATCGAATGAAGACAACCTACGGTTTTCTCTCACACATTTTCCCTTTTTGAATTTAAACTGATTTTTATTGATTCTCTTTGAGAAATGTGATTTCATTTTATTCAATCACAAATTATGAGCCCGGAAGGAATCGAACCTTCGTCACCCGGTTGCTTCAGCCTAGGAAATTTTTCTAAACTATCGGTTTCTTTTCTTTCCCCAGGGACTTTCTTTTCTCCTAAAAGAAAAGAAAGGGCCTGCCGAAGCCGAGAGTTCTATCCACTGAACTACGGGCCCACGAAAAGTATAAAAAATGTAGGTTTAATAAATTATCATAATGGGAACAGGAATAGGACATAACGCTGAAGCACACAACTATCAAATAGGCAAAGAAAAACCCTACGATTTTTCGAGAATCGACTATTTTGGAAAATCGGGACAGAATAGTTACCCTATGACTTATCACCAAAAAATAAACCATGAGATGTATTCTTCCCAAAAGAAGTATTAATAAAAATTTAAATAATCGAATTATCTAGATTAATCATGTCAAAAGAAAATCAAAAATCTCAAGAGAACCTTGCAGAAAATCCCAAGAAAATGAATTATACAAAGTTCTCTCAAGAAGGAATTAATGTAAAAAAAGAAGATGACTTGTCCGAATGGTATGTTGAAGTTGTACAAAAAGCCGAGATGGCTGATTACTCACCGATAAGAGGATTTATGGTTATTCGTCCAAATGCATATTCAATCTGGGAAACAATTCAAAAATATTTTAACGAAGTGATGGAAAAACACCAAGTAAGAAATGCTTATTTCCCATTGCTGATTCCAGAAAGTTTTTTCAAAAAAGAAGCCCAGCACGCAGCAGGATTCGAACCCGAATTAGCCTGGGTAGAAAACAACGACAACAGCGAAGAGAGAGTAGCAATTCGTCCGACAAGTGAAACAATAATGTACGATTCATATTCAAAATGGATTCGTTCATGGAGAGATTTGCCTTTGAGAATAAATCAATGGTGTAATGTTTTAAGATGGGAAGTAAAACAGACAAAACCCTTTCTTAGAACTAGAGAATTTTTATGGCAGGAAGGACATTGCGTTTACGCGACGAAAGAAGAATGTGATAAAGAAGTAAGATTATTTTTAGATGAATACAAAAAAATGTGTGAGGAACTTTTAGCAATACCAGTTATTGAAGGAACAAAAACCGAATCAGAAAAATTTGCCGGAGCATATTATACCACGACAATAGAAGCACTAATGCCCGACGGCAAAGCACTTCAAATGGGAACGTCACATAATCTTGGACAAGGATTTGCAAAATCTTTTGGAATAAGTTTCAAAGATGAAAAAGAAAAAGATCAAATTCCCTGGCAATCAAGCTGGGGCGTCAGCACACGACTAATTGGTGGAGTAATTATGGTTCATGGCGACGATAAAGGACTTGTTCTCCCACCCAAAATAGCAAGAAACAAAATGGTAATCGTACCGATTTTTTTCAAAGGCTCAGAAGAAAAAGTAAAAAAGAAAGCTGAAGAAATTTCAAAAAATTTTAAAGAACTAAATCCAATCATCGACGACAGAACTGAATATAGCGCAGGATGGAAATTTAATCAATGGGAATTGAAAGGAATACCATTAAGAATGGAAATCGGCCCAAGAGATTTGGAAAAAGGCCAAATTACATTAGTAAGACGAGATACTGGTGAAAAAATTTTAATTAAAGAATCTGATTTGAAAAAAGAAATCCCCAAAATTTTGGAAAACATTCAGAAAGAATTATTGGAAAAAGCAAGAGAATCTCTTGAAAAAAATATCGTCGAAGTTAAATCTTACAATGAATTCAAAAAAGCAATTGAAGAAAAAAAGATGGTAAAAGTTTACATGAAAGAAGATACAAAAACAGAAGAAAAAATAAAAGAAGAAACCGGAGCAACTTCAAGATGTATTCCCTTTGACCAGAAAGAAAAAAATGAAAAATGCATTTTCACCGGAAAACCAGTAAAAAAATATACTTTATTTGCAAGGAATTATTAATATTTCAAATTTAATCAAAAGATAATAATTCTTAAAAAGGATAGTCCCATCCCAAAAATATGGAAAAATTAGAAAGATTATTTCAAAGAGAAGAAAAAATTGGATTGTTTAACAAGAAGGGAAAGGATATAACCCAGTACTGTCTTCCACTTGGCTTAATAATTACTGAAACTACCGATAGGTTTTTTGACCCAGATTTAATAATCAGTGATATGATAGAAAGAAATTCTCCAAGAATTCCACAAGTCGCAAATGCCTATACTATTTCTGAATTTAATCCTGACACAAGAATTATAAGAAACATTGAAGGAAAAGAAAGAGAATTTTTCACATATGCAATTCAGTTCTATTGGCAATTTGGAATATTACCTTGAAGACAAAGCTTCCACAATCGCAGCATTACAGGTGTCTTCTAAAGTTGAATAAAATTTCATTCCAGGATTTACTACTAAAAAATTTCTCTTTATCACATCATACCCATCGAAGTTTTCTTCTCCACCAATTACTAAGCGAGGTTTAGAAAATCTTGAAACGCCACGCCATTCGCCCAGCTCTCCTCGAGTATCACGACCATAAGCTCGATTACAATTTGGCATAAGCTGATTTGGCAACCAAAACATAATACATCCATTTCTCGACGCATAATCAAGATAAAATCTTTCCCATTCAAGTCTGCTTTCTGTCTTATTCTCGCTTGTTAAAACTGAATCCCAAAATCTTTTCTCGAGTCTAGAATTTGGAGAAGCAAGATAAATTCCCGAAACATTTCTTTGAAAATATTCAATAGCCTCATCATGCCAGTTCGGCGCTCCATTTATAGGTCCAGCCAAGAAAATCAACGGATCATTCATCTCAATTAAAGATTTAGGAACCAAAATATTACATACCATAACAAAGAAAGAAGTTAATAGTTTAAAAATATTGTTTATACAACCAGTAGTATTCTCAAAATTATACAAATCCTTTAAAACAAAAGAAATGAAAACTATTAATGGAAAAAAGAGTGTATCTTGCCGGACCAATAACCGGATTAAGTTATAGTGGATGTACTGACTGGAGAAAATTCGCAAAAGATGAATTGAAAAAATATGGAATTCTTGGAGTTTCTCCGATGAGGGCAAAAGAATATTTGAATCAAGAAAAAAATATTTCAGACTCTTATCCAGAAAAAATTTTAAGTTGTGATAGGGGAATAACAACTCGAGATAGATTTGACGTCATGACTTCAAATTTAATTTTGGTAAATTTTCTCGGGGCAAAAGAAAAATCAATCGGAACAGTTGGAGAAATTTTCTGGGCAGACGCATTCAGAAAACCAATTGTAACAATCATGGAAAAAGATGGAAATCCTCACGACCACTCTATGATAAGAGAACTCACAGGTTATCGAGTAGAAACACTTGAAGAAGGATTATATGTTGCAAAAGCAATTCTTGATTTTAATTAACTAATTCAGTTAGATTTTTCTTCCGAAGTTATGGAGTTTTTGAAGAACTTCGTATTTCATTTATCTTTCTGAAATTCCGAAGTTATGGAGTTTTTGAAGAACTTCGCAGAAAAATCTTTTTATTCCAACAGTTCTGTAAGATTTTTCTTGAATTGTTCCAAATCATCAATTCTCACAGTCGCACCGACGGCATCTTCATGTCCACCACCTGTCGCATTTTCAAGACCAGCAATTGATTTAACAACTAACTCTTTTATTTTTTTTCCTCTAACAGAAATATTTGCCTTCACACCCGAAATATAAACCACAACAATTATTTTATTCGGGAATCTAAAATTCAGTTCATTTGATAAATCAGAACTTATACTCATATCCCCCCCATACTGAAAAAATAAAATCTTCTCTTTATTTTCTTCTTCAAGTGCTATTGCTTTCTGGAAAAATTTTTGATATTTTGAAAAAACATATTCAAAATGTTCATGCATCGTTTTGTTTTTTGGGCTTTCTTCAAGCACGTCAAATGGACTTTTTACCTTCATTAGAAATCTTAACATATTGATTACATTAGTCGTTTTATCTTTCAATCCAAAACCAAATATCCTCGCAATTTTTCCAAAGTCAGATTCATAAAATATTTCAAACGGACTTTTTTTGTTGTTCAAAAGTTCTGGAAATTCTTTTTTCACATCGGGAAAAAAATCCGGAAGAAATTTGTCTGAAATACACCCAACCAAAGCAATCCATTTGTCTGATTCTTTCTTTGTAATCAAATAAGAAAGATAAGTAACTGGTTCAGAACTTTTGTCTTCGGAAAAAAGTGGATTATAATAATAAACAGACTCAGGAATTTCACTTTTGTCAATTTGATGATGGTCAATCCAAACAACCGGAATATTTTCTTTTTCAACTTCTTCAAAAAATCCTTTTGCAACCAATGGTTTGTCCAGGATGAAAACATAATCCGCATTTAGTTCTTTAACTCTTCTGAAATATTCTTTATCCATCGACGGAAAACTGCGAATAGGAATCCCCCTTCCCCTCCCGATAAATCTTTGTAAAAGCAAAAAACTGCAAAGCCCATCTTGATCATTGTCAAAAAAGAAAACTGGATTTTGCGCCTTTTCCAAATGCTCGCGTATTTCAGATATTTGTGTTGAGGTTAACATATTTTTATTTTATTTGTTGAGTTTAAATTTCTTGTGAATTATGATTTCGCGATTTTCCATAATAATTCAAAATAGTTTTTATATGATTGTGATGCTTTCTCGCTAATTATTAAAATTGCTATTGGTTCTTCCCCCCAAATAATATTCAAAACTTTATCTTCGTAAATTGCAATCGTGGATGGTATCACCTCTTTTTCGGAGAGATACTTTGCAATAAATGGATTAAGAAAATCTCTTTTCTTATTTTCAGGCAAAAGAATTTTACATTTAACTTTGTTCAGCTTTAATTTCAAATGCCATTGTTCGTAATAACTTCCCATGGATTCTTTCATCCCCCAACCCGTGCCGAAGACTAAAAGTTCTGATTTTATTTTCGTGATTTCCTCAAGAATTGTTTTTAATCCTTTTTTCCCTCGGAAAATTGTTGCTTCTTGTTTTCTTTCTGAAGAAATTTTTAATTTTTCAATTTGAGGCAGAAGCTCTTTCATTATTTTTTCTTCATTTAGAATTTCTTCTCTCTTGCGATTAACATATTCTTTTAATTCTTCTGAAGATGCAACTTCGAAATGTTTAATGTTTTTTATTAGAACAAAACCTACAAGTCCTTTTTCGATTAATTTTTCTAAATTATCATAAACAATATTTCGATGAAGTTTTGTTTTTTTGATTATTTCGCCCGCATTTGTCGAGCCTAAATTAAGAAGAGCAAAATAGACTTTTGCTTCATTTAGTGTTAATCCAAGTTTGGTTAATTCTGATATCATGTCATCATTTATGTGACAACAAGTGTTTAAATAAGTTTTGGGAGTGGCGAAAGTATGGAGAATGAATTAGTTAGGAGTATATCTGATATAAATGAAATAGAAAAATGTCAAAAGAGAATAATATAATACTCGTCGGTGAAGACAGGCTAGTTTGCGTTAGTCATGGTGCTATTTACAAAGTTAAACCATTTGACAAAAATTTTGAGTTTGATTTTGATTTTGGCGAAATAGTAAAAATGTTAAGACAATTGCCTTTTTCATATGAGACTATTCCCTTGGATTCGGATCAAGACGAACCTTCTTATGACGAAAATGATCCCGATAGATGTATCGTTGAAGTTTATCCCGAGGGGAGAAGTAGTTTAGAAATATTTCCTCCAAGTTTTAGAAGAATCAAGTCAATTTATCTAGAAGACAGTCCAATTGCATTTAGATTAAATCCCAAAAGCATAATGGATGAAGTGGGGGCAGGGTTTAGATGCAATTATTGCCCCAAACTTTCTTCTTTCGGATTAAGAAATAAATCCAATACTCACATTATGATCGAATTGTATAAATTTTCAAGACAAGATGCAAAAAGAATTTATTCTTTTATGGAAACATTAAAAGATGAATCAGAAGAAGAAAAAATTCGTCAGACACTAGAAAAATTTCTGAGGAGCAAATGATAACCGAAACAAAAATAACCCAATTGATCCCACTAAAAGCCCATGATTACAATTTAGAGGGCGGTCTTTTAGATATTTTTAATAACTCAATCGAAGCAGAAGTAATTCATCGAGGGTTACTTATTATGGAACTAACTGGAGAAGAAGTAAGCAGTTATGATTTAGCTCAAGAAATTTTTTTCTGTATTCAAGAAGATGAAGTTCTAAGGAAAAACTTAAGGGGAAGAATTGGGTTTCTTGAATCAAAAATGATTGGTCCCGATGAGGAAAAAAACTTTTATAGATATTATTCGGTCCAGTTATATCGAATATTAGAACCAAAAATATAATTCTATATCCTTTTTCCAAAGTATCTTATCCCTCATGCGACGTGTTCGGTTCAGTGTAAAAAGGACGACGAGCATTACGGGAAGATTCTAAATACGTTTCCCTGAAAGAATCTTATCCCGCAAACTTTCTAAATCATTCATAAAAGAATCAACTAAATCTTCATTTCTAAAAGTATTTAACAAGTCTTCTTTTTTTGCGTCGAAGACTTTGTCCAATGTACTAAAATGAGACATAAGAATTTTCAAATCTTTTTCAAGAAGACTCGTCTTGTTTAATATTCTAAAACCTCTCGGGCTTATCAGTCTATCATGAAGTTCTTCAAAAAGCATCCGAGACAAATTAGTATTCTCGAGGAGAAAATCAAAACTCATTTCATTAAGTATTGAATCCGCTTTGAAAAACTTTGTTCCAAAATAATCTCTTAAAACCATATCTCTGTCTTTTGAAAAATTCTTAATTAATTCTTTCAGCCTCATGCTGATTATTGTTCCTTCTTTTCCAAGCTCAACAAGATATTTTTTAACGACGTTGGAAATTCTTTTTATCATTTCCATTCTTTGTAAAACACCACAAATATCACTTGTCATAACAAGATTATTCATTTCCAAAACATTAAGATGCGAAAGAAGATCATTAAAAATTTCTTTCTGTTTTTCAAGAATTTGCAAAGTCTCCATTGCTCGTCTCAAAAGTTCCGAGCTTGATTCAAGAGTGTACCTTTCATTTCCGTAATACAACGAGATTTTTTTCTTTCTCTCAGAAATTGCAATCACCAAAGTGTGGAATTGAATCGCCATTCTTTCTGCCGCCTTATGTCTCGTTCCAGTTTCACATGTTTTTATAGTTGGATTCGGAACCAAAAGGGTATTTGCATGAAGAATTTTTTTCATGTCTTTTGAAAGAACTATTGCACCATCCATCTTTGCTAATTCAACAAGTTTTTGAGAACTGAATTTGCAATTAATTCTGAAACCCCCGTCGACATTTCTAATAACTCCTTCTTTATCAACAACAATTAACGCACCCATGTTTGCTCTTAATAAATCGTCAAGCCCAGTTCGAATTGCAGTTCCCGGAGCAAAAAGTTTCAAAGCAGATTCAAGATTAAAGTTTATTGGAGATGAATCTGAAACAATCTCATCGGGAAAAGAAATTTTTCCGTCGGGAGAGGACAAACTATTCAAAAGTTCAACAGGAACAACAATTTCATTAGACCCCTTTTCTTCAAACTCACTCATTTAACCAAAAGGAAGAGGGATATATATAAATATTTATCTTAAAAAATATTTACCTAAAAATTTTCAAAAGAATCAACAATCAGACCAAATAAACCTCTTAAGAAATCACAAAAATCTTTTTAAACCGCTTTTACCCCGTAAATGTACAATGAATAAATGGATTGAACTTTTACTTGGCCTTGTATTGCTCGTAGGCGCTATCCTGTTAAGTTTCTTTTCCCTTAGTTGGGGAAGATGGGACTTCGGGCACGCTGCATGGCAATTCCTTAAAGGCGGAATTGTGTGGTTCGTAGTCATGGTAGGACTTTTGTTTATCATGCTCGGAATCAGCGACTTGAAAGAGTAAAAAAGAATTGAATTCTGAATAGAAATCAGCTAAAGATAAGAGCTAAAAGAATAACCAGAAAATTAAAAAAATAAATAAAATTTATTGGGATTTAATTACCCCACCAAACGTGATACAAAGCGTACAATCCGCATAGCCCGACGATTCCGTAAAGTATATTCTCAACAACCGGCCAAATTCCGAATAGGAAATTAACCAAGTTAAATCCGGCGGCAGTTAAGCCCCAGTTTACAGCACCGACAGCAGCTAAAGCAAGGAAAAGCTTTGCATACCAAGTACTTTTTTTTGCCATATCATCCTCTTTATTTAATTAATACAAACAACACTTTGAGATATTTAAACTTATATTTAATCAAGTCGTTAGACTTTTTAGGTTTTAGTAAACTCTTGGGGATTTGAATATTGAAGGGCGAGAATTTTCGATTTAAAATAATTTGGAAAGGTAAAAATCAAATCGAGGGTTCGAGTAGAGTGGGAAATTCCAAATTTAGTTTTCTTTACCATTGTAGTTTTTCTTTTTCTAAAAGAAAAACCCATGGGGAAGGTTAGAATAAAAAATTTGAGAAAATTCAAATAAACCGGTATAGGAATATGAAACCCAAAATTCCAAAAAGGAAATTAACTAAAAAAAGAAATTAAACTACCTTCAATAATCGCAGAAATAATTAAAAGCGGAACAACAATCAGAATAAAAACCCGAAGAGAATTCCAAAGATAATCCTTGAAAGATTCAAAAATTTTCTTATTAAAAATAAAAGTTCCGAATTTTACACCCAATCCAAGAGAAATAAAAACTGCAGGTAATTCAAAAATTCCATGAGGGAAAACTTTCCATAAAGCAAAAATTCCGTCGGCGTTAACAGCAATCCGAGCAACAAATCCCAAGATAAAACCATTAACAAGAGTCACTATAATAGGAACAATCCCAAAAAACAAACCAAGAAATAATCCCGCAAAAGAGCTTTGAAGATTATTCAAAAAAATAAATTTTATCATTCCAAAAGAAGAAAGTCCTTCCAATCCACCAAGCAATTTTTTTAGCATGAGAATAAGTTCTTTAGACAAAACTTCCGGCAATGGAACAAAAAAACCAATTAAAGCAAAAATAAAAAAAAGAGCAACAATAGAAAAAATAAAATTCTTCGATTCCCTAAGATAATTAAAACTTTTTTTATATTCCTGAACCAGAGAGAATTTATTCTTTTGTTTTTTTTGTATTTTCATTTTCCCGAAAAATAATTACTTATTCTCTTCGTTTTGTTTGGAAATTTTTTTCTAAGATAAAGTCCGTAAATCAATCCAATAACCAAACCGCCGAAATGCGCGGAATTTCCAATAGGAAGTGGAACGATAAAACTAAGTATTGTCAATGGAACAATCGCAATTATAGGCAAACACCACATTGGAAGTTCGACAGGAAGAGCAATTTTTTTCATTGAACGACTAAAAGAAAAAAGTGAAATAATCATTACTATCATCAAAAGATTTGCAACAAGACTAACAATTGGGACAAATCCCGACGGAAGAATACTTCCAAGAACTACTTCTACAACAATTAAAATCAGTGGACCGACAATAAGATAAATTCTTGACATTGGAACTAAAACTGCAAGAACACCCAGCAAACCAAAAATTGCACCCGAAGCACCGACGGCAGGAGTGTTTAAATTATTGAATAAAATTCCAGAAGCAACAAAAAATAAACTGCCAACTATTCCCGCGACTAAATAAACCCAAAAAAATCTTTTCTTTCCAATAATTTGCTCAAGAAATCTTCCGAGAAAAAATAAAGAAAACATATTTGCAAAAATATGAAAAAAACTGGCATGAACAAAAACACTAGTCAAAATTGTCCAAGGATGACTTCCCGATAAAAAACTGCTGGGGGTTATAGCTAGAAAATTAAGTACTTTGTCTTGAGAATAAACTGAATACAAAATTAAAAGAACAAAATAAACAATTGAATTAAAAATAATTATTTTCGTCGACAAACTCAATCCGGAAAGAAAATTTCCCTTTTTTTGCAAATTATAATTTATCATTTCTTTTTCTTCTTTACAACAGCAGTTTTTTTCTTTTCTTTTTTAACAAGTTTCTTTTTGGAAGAATCTTTTAATTTTCCAGCAGAACTCTTCTTGTTCTTAACTCTTTCTTGTTTCGATCTCTCTCGATTTTTAGCCCGCTCTTTAGACTTCTTTTTCTCACCACGTTTCATTTCAGACACATGTTTCTTTTCTACCTTAGCTGATTCAATAATAATTTCGTCATTCACTGCTTTCAATTCGCTTTCCGCCTTGTCGATGGATTTTTTCATTTCCTTAATTAATTTTGAATTGTCTCTAAGTTGAAAAACATCACCACATTCTGGACAAATAAAATTGTTTAGCAGTGCACCTTCTTCATTTAATTCAACATTGCATCGAGTGCAAACAAAAAACTGTTTTGTTTCTCTACTATTCAATTGACTATTAAGATTATTAATATTCCTCTGCAAAACTCCCTTGAGAAATTCCAAAGATTTTAGAGTTTCAATTTTCCAAAAATAAGTATACCATCCTTTTTTCTTATCTTTTTTCCTTATCGAGCTTACTAAACCGAAATCGGAAAGTTTATACAAAAAATTTCTTGCCTGATTTATTGTAACGTCCAATTTTTTTGCAATGATAAATTCATTAATATAACTGCTATCATAAAGCAAATCAACAACTCCTTCAGCCTGTTTACCGACGATAGAATTAACAACTTCTTTTAATAAATCTTTGAGCATGATAAAACTAAATAATAAATTCAGTTAAATAGTTTTCGGTTGCTCCCGTTGATAAAAAATAAACATTTTTAAACCTGTATTGTATTCAGTGTATATTAGATTATAATAAAAGATGGGAATTTTTAATAAAAAAAGAGCTGAAGAAACTGGAAAAGTTCAGAATGCTGGCGTTCCCCCGTTGCCAGAACTTCCCCCTATTCAAGATTATTCTCAAATTCCAGAATTACCAACAATCTACGACGAGAAAGAATATATGCCGTCGCAAAAATCTCCTCTTCCAAAATATCCTGATAATTCTTTCGGAAACAAATTTTCACAAAACGCAATAAAAGATGCTGTTGGTGGTTTACCTGGGGAAAAAGAGGGAGGAGATTTCGGGCGAAATGAATCTTTTCCGTATCCTGAAGAAACAGGGACGGGATGGACGATGCCAAAGTCTCTAGGCAAACAATTCACGCGAGAAATAGATTCAAGGCCAATACCAAAAACTATGAAACCAATGGTGATGCCAATTGCCCAAGAAATGGAAATTCCGGAAGCATTTTCTAAAATGAAAAAGAATGAACCTGTTTTCATAAGACTTGACAAGTTTGAAGAAAGCATGCACCTTTTGAATAAAGCAAAATCAGAAATTAATTCAATTGAAAGAACATTGAAAGATATTAGAAAAGTAAAAGAGGAAGAAGAAAAAGAATTGGAATATTGGGAATCACAGATAACCACAATCAAAAGTCAGATTGAAAAAGTAGACCGCGAAATTTTTTCTAGAATAGAATGAAAAAGAAATTAGTAAAAATAAAAAAGCAAGAAGAAGGTGCGAAAGCAAATCCGCTTCATGTAAGAATGGATTACAAGGAAGCACTTGAATCAAAAAAAGATATTCTTCTCAGCGAGGCAAATTTAGTCAGAATCAGCAACGTGATGAAAAATTATCATAAATTAAGAACAATGGAACTTAAGAAAAAAGTAAGTCTCCATCTCCTTGTGCGACATCTTTCAACGACGATAATTCAAATGGAAAAAGTTTTTCCAGAAGTCAAGATTCCAAGATTCATGAAAGCAGAACATCCTCATCAAGATAGCGAAAGTGTATTCCATTTTGAAAGGCACGGAATGAATGAAAAATCAACAAATGATTTGGACTCTCAACTTCGCGAAATTCAGGAAAGATTGAATTCTTTGAAATAAAAAAATTAACAAAAGGTAGAAGTAAGATAAGGAGAATATTTTGAGTCGCTCACAACCTAAAGAACAAGGGATGGAAAAGAAAAAAATTCAGGTTAAAAATTGGGGGCAAGCGATTTCGCGGGAAATAATCTTAAAGGCAAATGTAAAAATCAAATCGAAGGTTCGAGCAGAAAAATTTGAAAAAGAAAAATTACCTTAGTTTACTTACTCTATCAGGTTTAAATTTCTCAAACCAATTATTTATCTCTTTAATCATTTTAGGTGTAATATTTTGTTTAGAATAAAATTTTTGTGGATTAATTATAGAATAATGTCTTTTTAAATAATAATCTTTCTCAGAAGAAGAAAAATAAGATTCGAAAGTAATACAAGTATTTTCTATGGGAAGTATAGCTATACAATCACTTTCTGTTGGGAATGTTCCATCATGCCAGATCATTCCACCACACTCATAAACCTGCATAAGAGTATCAAATTCTGATTGAGTTGGAGTCGCAATTGCAGTGTCTTTTGAATCTCTTAATTGTAATTTTGGTTTTCCATTTGAATCTCTTAATAGAACTGGATTGATATTATATGAAACTCCTAAACCATCTAATGATCTAAGTTTCTTTCCACTTAATCCAATAATTATTTGGGAACTATCTTTAACTCTAACCATGCTTTTCCAAGAATATTCTATGTTTTAAAGATTATTGCACCAAAACATATAATTGACTTTAATTTTCTCTACCAATCATTTTTTAAAATCCAATTTTCTATAGACTTTATGATAACACGTGCAGAGTTAATAAAAAAGTATGTTGAATTTTTTAAATCAAAGAATCATCATCACATTCCATCAGCTTCGCTGATTCCGGAAAATGACCCAACTTTATTATTTATCAACGCAGGGATGGTTCCATTAGTCCCATATTTGCTTGGGCAAAAACATCCTCTTGGAAAAAGATTAGTTGACATACAAAAGTGCATCAGGACAATTGATATCGACGAAGTTGGAGATACTTATCACCATACATTTTTTGAGATGATGGGAAATTGGAGTTTGGGAGATTACTTTAAAGAAGAAGCAATAAAAATGACTTTTGAATTCCATAATAAAATTTTAAAAATTCCTTTAGAGAAATATGCCGTAACTGTTTTTGGTGGAGACAAAAGATTTCCGGAAATTCCAAAGGATAAGGAATCTTTTGATATTTGGTTATTATTAGGAATTCCAAAAGAAAGAATTGCATACATGCCCGAAGGAGTTTTAGAAGCCGAAGATAATTGGTGGGGTCCAGCAGGAGAAATAGGCCCGTGTGGACCATCAACAGAACAATTTCTTTGGAGAGGAAAAGACAAAGCACCTAAAAAATTTGATCCTAAAGATAATAACTGGGTAGAAATTGGGAACGATGTTTTGATGCAGTATGTAAAAGATAAAAACAGAAAATATGTTTTAGCAAATCAAAAAAATGTAGATTTTGGTGGTGGTGTAGAAAGGACATTATGCATCTTAAATGGTTTTGAAGATAATTATCTTATAGATGTCTGGCAACCAATAATAAAAGAAATAGAAAAACTTTCCGGAAAGAAATATAATGGAAATGAAAAATCGATGAGAATAATTGCCGACCACATCAAGGCATCTGTTTTTATCCTCGGAGACGACCATCAAATAAAACCATCAAACAATTCTCAAGGATATATTATTCGACGGTTAATTAGAAGAGCAATTCGTTACGGAAAAAAATTAGGAATAAAAGAAAATTTCACAAGCAGAGTTGCAAAAGTGATAATTCCAATTTATGTGGATTACACTGAACTTCAGAGAAATCATAAATTCATCGTTGAACAATTAGACGAAGAAGAAAATAAATTCAATCAGACTTTAGAAAAAGGTTTGAAGATGTTTGAAAAAATTGCACAGGATAAAATTGTTACGGGTAAAGAAGCATTCTTGCTTTTCCAAAGTTATGGATTCCCGATTGAAATGACTGAAGAACTTGCAGAAGAAAAAGATTTAACTGTTGATTTGGAAGAATACAATCAGGAATTTAAAAAACATCAGGATTTAAGCAGAACATCATCGGCAGGAATGTTCAAATCAGGTTTGGCCGATGATTCTGAAGCAACAAAAAAACTTCACACAGCGACGCATCTTTTAAATGAAGCATTAAGAACAGTTTTGAAAGACAAAAACTTAAAACAAAAAGGTTCAAACATAACTCCAGAAAGATTAAGATTTGATTTTTCTTTTCCGCGAAAATTAACTGACGAAGAAATTAAAGAAACTGAAAAATTAGTTAATGAAAAAATAAAGCAAGGATTGAATGTTCATCGAGTCGAAGTTCCGTTGGAGCAAGCAATGAAATCCGGAGCTCAAGCCGAATTCGGAACAAAATATCCTGAAATGGTTTCTGTTTATACTGTCGAAGATTCAAAGAATTCAAGCAAGTGGTTTTCAAAAGAAATCTGCACTGGACCTCACGTCAGCAACACGAGAGAACTTGGAAAGTTTAAGATTCTGAAGGAAGAGTCATCTGCTTCAGGAATACGCAGAATAAAAGCAATTGTTGACTGACTCTTCCATAGATGCTCGCCGATGCAGTCGCTTCGCATAAAGGAAGAAAGTTCATCTTCAGGTGTGAGAAAAATTAAGGCAATTGTTGAATAGCCCAGGCCATTTTTATTTCTAACAACTTAAAGGTCGAAAAATTTTAGCTAGAATTCTACCTAAAAAAATAAAATTTTGAAGAGGGAGAGTGGGCAAGACAAATAATAATGGGGGAAAGTTAGAAATAAAAATAAAGATTTAATCAAGGTCTGAGAAGAATTAAGGCGATTGTTGAATAATTATTGTTGAGATTTATATTTTAGAATTACTTTTTTGTCGGATTGTTTAAAAGTTATTTCAAATTTGTCAAAGAAAACTGCTCTCCCAATCAAAGGCGGGAAATCGTAACCGTCAAGAATAACTTTAACCGGAATCTTAAAACTATATCTTTCATGCTTTTTGCTTATTTCTATATTCATCGAAGTAGGAATTGCAGGAACTTTACCACCTATTCCAAAGGCATCCTCTTTTTCGTGATTTAAATCTAAATTTAGCAGTTCAGCCATATGTTGCGGAATGGCAGAAATGTCTGCTCCAGAATCTAATAAAACCATAAATTCATAACTTGCCCCCATTTCCAGAAAGAGTAACTGGAATAGACGGACTTGTAGAATGAGTGCTATTCGGACGTGGAATATCTTTATATTTGAAAGTCAAAGTCATTTTAGAAAATCATAGTTTCTTCAGAAGGCACCTTTGCTATAAGAAATTTTTTGCTTCCGCACTTCTTTTTTGCCGCTTCA